>Ga0065711_1002769_pt1 | contig 31776 bp, 15 predicted proteins | sample Hoacrofraction12_FD_59098 | JGI IMG/M metagenome (GOLD analysis project Ga0065711, IMG submission 59098) | Hoatzin crop microbial communities from Cojedes, Venezuela - Epithelial fraction 12 v2 (version 2) | ecosystem: Host-associated > Birds > Digestive system > Esophagus > Crop | place... | reverse complement strand
GGGACCTCTGTGGGTCATCTAGTCCAACCCTCCTGCTGAAGCAGGGTCACCTACAGCAGGCTGCACAGGACCTTGTCCAGGCGGGTCTTGAATATCTCCAGAGAAGGAGACTGCACAACCTCCCGGGGCAGCCTGTTCCAGTGCTCCGTCACCCTCAGAGGGAAGAAGTTCTTCCTCATGTTCAGGTGGAACTTCCTCTGCTTCAGTTTGTGCCCGTTGCCCCTTGTCCTGTCGCTGGGTACCACTGAAAAGAGTCCTGGTGCTAAGTCTTAATGTTACTAATACATTGTGTACAAAGCACGACAACCTAGACTACTCAGAAAAAAAACACTTAAATCAGTATCTCAGTCAATTATTTTTCAAAAACACCACAAAGAACTCAAGTAGCATAAATTTCAAATGTATGCACTCTATCTGGAAGATAAGGTGGCTTAGTGGAGTAGTTTAAATTGAACTAACCCATCTACTATGCAATCCCTAAAACCACATAGCTGACAATTCTCATATTTGCAATACAAAATAAAAAAAAAAAAGACCAGTATCTAGCTAATCAGGAAAGGGTATGACACAAATTTTAATGATGAATACTAGTGACAGTTTACAAAGTTTTTTTTAGGGAGAGTTATAAGGAATTAACAATAGCTTTTTAATATCTATCAGTATAAACCCCAGGGAAGAATCCCTGAAAATGTTTGATTTTCAAGTTACATATATTGCTACAGTGGATCACATACAGGGACAAAGCTCAACATTATCCCATTTCAAAGTCCTCCATAGCATTATAGCTAGGAGAAAAAGCTTCCTATAAATGAATAAAAACTTAACACAAAAAGATGAGTTCACCTTTATCTTTCTAAAGTTTAAATATGTCATGCACTGGAATTCTCATCTTCTCTGAAAGCACTGGATTTTACCTTCCCTTCATTTTCACTTTGAGATACTCACATGAAAGGTTTTGCTGTTTTCCTGGGTTTTGTGGGGTTTTTTTTATTTCACCTGATGTCTTTCTACATTGCAATGGAAAAAAATCTCAAGCTTTTGTAACTAAAAAAAAGATTTATGCACAAAATGTAGGCTATTGTGGTTAAAAAAAATATAAAACCAAATCAACCTCCATATTCCTACAACATAGATAAGAAGCTAGAATCAGTTGCATATTTAGGGAACCCACTTTGAAAAACTGTCTCTGTGCTACGCGTCTTCATCAGGCATTGTTCCTTTAGGGCACAGTTTCAGTCCTTAAGGCTTTTGCTATCTGCTGAGTTTGCCACGCAACACAAATGGTGAATTCATGTTATAAGAACAGTAAAGCAACCACCTTCAGATGGGAATAACTGTTGACAACTCTTGCACTGGAACTGAACTACCAACATGCAAGTGAAAGACCATCTCAGCAGCACTGTTTAGCTGCCTCTATCCCTCCTGTACATGCTTTATTAATAAGGATAATCAAAATTTCTGGTGAAAAATCCACTGAGGATCACAGCAAAAGATCATCTCATCTATGAGCTGAGTTCCACAGGCCAAGACTCCCATGTCCTCTATGGAAAGGGTAGAAGGTATGTGGATAGAAGCATCCTACCACTTTATAGCTTCAAGCCAATACAGACTACAAAGTGATCAAACTCTGAAGGCACCCCAAATGTGAGATGATATGGCCAACTACCTTAGGCACTATACAGATTATTTTCAGAAAATTAATGAGAACTCCTGAGAGCTTCCTCTGTGGACTCTACAGTGCACATAGAAACTACTTTTACAGGATGTCAGATGGCTTGAGCAGGTGTTCTTGGACTGACTTGAAGCCTAAAATTTTACCTACTTTAAAATTTAATTTATCCTGTATTTTCTCAATCAAAGACAATTATGACTGTTGAGGTGACTATAACTGCTCCATTAAGTAAGGACCACACTTTAGGCATTGAAGGAGGCTGATGAAGTATCTGCAGAAGAGTGAGGACTGCGCTTTACAAAATCTAATAAAGTACCGACCTAGAAACCAAGCAAGAAGTCTGAGATCTTCTTTCACTGGCATTCACAATAAAAGGGAACTGAGGGAATGTCACAATTATTCTTGTCTTCATTTGCTCACATGGGACCTTGAAGTACCCCAAATTAGTGAACTCAAGAGGTTTACATGACTGTGTATTTACAGGAGGTTTACCTGCACACACGTCCCGTGGAATCCTGGCAGAACGACTGCCCCAGGTTCTGACCTGCCTGAAACTTGATACCCAAGTACTAAACGTGAAGCAGGGGAGGGAATCTTGCAAGACATCTTCTCCAGGCAGTTGCTATAAGAAAGCATCTGACTGGTTCTGTTTTCAGAGATAACTGCAACCCGTAATAAAAGAACCTCACAACAATGACATTTAATCCTAAATATGGTGGTTTGTGGTGTGAGATAATTTCAGCAATTATTCCAGACTCCTCACAAGCTTATTTCCTTTTAACAAGCCAACAACCTGTTTACATTTTTACTCTTCACTGTCTTTGAGTTGAGACAAGCGGCAGAAGAACCACCAGCCCAGGCACGCTCTGTGGGAAGTACCACTGGAAGGTATCTAAGGTTCTGCTCTTTGTCACAGGAAGTTACTGAGAAATATGAGACACTATAGAAGCATGTTTATTACAGCAATCTATAGAAAATGAAGCCCTAAACTCATAATGGAAGAACAAATAACCAATTCACTACCATCTCAGGTGCCTTGATGGATTCGACACATATGGTATTAATCAGTCTCTATGGCTGTGGTCTTACTATGGTGACTGTAACAGACAACAAATGTGCTTATGTCAGGGAAAGAGTTACACTGAACTAATACAGATCGCATGCTAATGTACTATAGTAAGGTGTACAAATCATCCTCTTTTGTTTTGGTCCTGCTAAATGGAGGTTCAGTTCTCAGCCTTCCCTCTAGGGATGCTACAATCTTTCAGTTATCTGAACAGGTCATCACTGTAGAGTAGGTATAAGGCCTTCATTTAAAAGAAGACTTTTTTAATATTAACATAATTGAAAGATGTCAGAGGAATGTACATAGTGATAATCATACAAGAGCAGAATAAAAGTTCATCTAGCCTGTTTCTGAAAGCAACCAAGTTTGTTAGAGGATAAGGATAGACAAATGTGATCCTTCCACCTCCATGTCCTTCTAACTACCAGCAGTTTACTTTGTAATTCAAAGATTAAACCCCGACCTTTCCTTCACAACTTCATGAAGGAACTCCACTTTTGAAGTAATTCATGCCTTGTCCTCCAGGTGGTAGAGAGTTACACAACACCGTGCAGTTAGAAACCATTCATTCAGTTGAAAACCAAATCAAACAAATCTCTGATTACCTCTCACTCAGTAGGAACCACAAAGTAGCTCAAGAAATGTTGCGCTATTATTGCCTCTTCACCGGCATAAATTCAGCTTGTGATCTTACAGGTTACTATCTCATCCTCCCTCAGTCCTCTGTTTTACACTCTAATGAGTCTTAATCTACTACTTTCAACTCCATGGAAACTATATTGCACTTCCAACTGATCATTCTTGTCTTGTCCCTCTCTGTCATCTTCTGTGTCATTTTTGTTCTACGATAGCTAATATTTGATATGATATTCACACAAACAGGATTTCTGCAATAACATGATGGCAGCTTTGGTTTTGTTCTCCTTTCTTTTCCTACTGTTTTCCAAAGGTTCACTTATTTTTTAGACTACTGCTGAACACTGAGTCGCTATCTTCAAGCTATTTTCCAGCGACCCTGTAATTCTTATCCAGAATAATGTAATTTGTTTAGACTCACCATTACACATGCATAGCTGCAGTTAAGTTCTTCATATGCATCAGTTTGCACATTTCAGCATGAAATGCTATTATCATTTTATCATCCAAATAGTCTACGCTGTAAAATCCTTGGGCAACTTTTGGCAGTTCAGCTAAAAAATAGCTTTTTTAAACCTGCCAATTTTTCATCCTTCTTCCATGTCTTTGTCTTCTACCTGGAGGGTTAGTTGCCATTCCCATCTAAGTCTCACAAATTGATATTTTACCTGTTCTGTATGGCATACACGACAGATGTGACAAATGTATACGCATTATGCAAATCACAACGATTGGAAAATCTGATGATAGCAAAACACAGGTCAGATCATGGTGTGGTGTGAGATTAAAGAAGTTGCTGACAAAAAATTAAATAGAAACATTCAAGTAATACCTGATTTGGGAATATTGTTGGTTCTCATGATCAAATATGAGAAGCAGCTGTGAGAATCATCTCCCCTCCTTCCAGCTATATTTGTCCAGAAGGCTGCACTATCTAATGCACAAGAGTTTCACTACAGTCGCCCATACCTTTCTTCTTTAGTAATTAAATTGGCACAGAATGATGCACACCGAAAAGCCATGTGAAAGCCCAACCTGATGCAATGCTAAGTCAAGTGCTCACAGGAAACAAGCACCAGAACTACATATATTGCACTAATATTTATCTCTTCTTTTGTTAAATACAAAGTGTTGGGTTTGACCTACAAAGCCCTTTACTGTTTGGGTCACTAGCCCCTTGCAGACTGCTTTTCTTGACCCATTTTATCTCAGTAATTCAGACAACGGGGATGAATTCACCTGGGCATTCTTACTGAAGGGAACTTGAGTCCAGAAGTTGATAAGGCTTTAATGTGTGTTGAGCAGCTTATCTATTTTCCCAGTACATCTTAGGCAAGAAATAGAAAGCATCTTACGAGGAGTGAGCTGCTGAAGACAGAAAACTTCCAAAAGGATAAGAGAATAAAGCCTCTCCCTCTCACTATAAACACTACCTCTACAAAGTACAGCTAGTGGTAGCACAGCTACTGCAGCCTACATGTTAACAGTGCCCCTATTCTCACAGAAAATTCCACCTAAACATTTTTTTCCTCCTCAGACCATCTCTTTCAGCATCTCTGGAGCTGAACCCCATTAGAGTATGTTCTTCAACAGACTCTCTGGCGATATTCTGCCCCACCACCTTCTTGTGAAGTAGAAGAACATGGATTTTCATGTAATTGAGCACAGTGGCTACAGAGGGCTGGAACAGATTCATACATCAACAGATTTGTTCTATTCAGCTCAAGAGCAAGTAAGTGGCCTATCAAGAAAATTCAAGAAAGCTCAAAGGTTTTAATAATTAAAAAAGGAGCAAAACACTAATTTCAGAGGGGAGAGAGAATTTCTACTACCTTGTTTCAGTTATCCAGTAACCTCCTGAATTTTTATAAGAAACTTTAAAGGAAACACTGTTTCAGTCTAGCAAATTCAAATTCAAACAAAACTTCTCTTTGTTAAATGACATGGAAAAAGCACATTGATTAATCTGTCCACCTTGTATCTATCTCCCTTGTACCAAGCTGAAGACTCCCTGCCACACCAGAAAACTGAAGAAATGAAGACCTATGACAAAACAGGCCAATGATTCCATAGAACTGACAGGCTGAAGGTTGAGAATGGGTATCTTCTTCCACTTAAAATCACTGCTACTGGATTTACGGCACAATGTTTCAAGCCAGAAAGCCTATGAAGTACTGAACATTAACAGTTTTGTAGGAGAACTCTCTGTAGTATTGGGGGTGGGGGTGGGTGTTTGCTTCCAAAAACCAAAGATAAAAACTACTTGTACAAGTTAGTCATCACATAGCAAAAACACCATACATTGCTTTAATACTTCACTTTTTTTTGGGGGGGGGCATTCCAGAAGGTATCAAAAGGCTGCACATATCAAACTATTTTGCAGGAGAAGAATGATGCAGAAATGCATCTCTCCTAAGCATGGTTGCCTTGATGCTCAGACACGTCCTTCTTCAAAATTCTCACAAGACTAAACCCACCTGCAAACTCTTCTATTGGGAAAAAAAAAAAACCAAACTGGTACTATATTTAATTTCTGACTGATTTAGCAGAAGACTACTATGTAAAGAATTCCTACTGTACTATAAAACAAAACCAAAAGCCCTCAAATCAGTTGTCCTCATAATCTAAGAGGTCCCATGACTATCTACATGCGGTTAAAATGATACGAATGTATTATTTCAGACACTTTCTGAATAGAAATCTTACATTCTTTTTTAGAAAGGAACAGTAAACTCTCAAAAATGAAGCAGCACAAGCTATTTCGTTCATGGACAAAATTATGCAGCAGTGAACACAATTTCTTCACAGTCTGGATGTTAAGAAACTACTCTTCTGAAGCAGAATCACTGATACTTGATAGTTCTGTTGGTCTTCCAATTAGTAAGATGTCTTCTTTGCTAAAACTTAAAATCAGTGTTACCCTAGCAGCCTAGCCATTAAAATAGGTCTCCACTCTAGTAGACTCTTTATAGACAGAGAAGCGAGGTGAGCATCCCTGCCCAAGCTGGCCATCTATTCAAGTGTAAGAGGGAGGGAACCCCACCCTTCCTTGCCTTCTGCTTCAGTGCAGGGGTTTTGGAAGCAAGTTGAGAGGTAAAAGGAGAACCGCTTAAGAAAACTGTAGTGATACTACTAAAAAGCCAAGTAGGAAACCTGTAGCAAGACGTGTACTTGTCATTTTAGTTAGGTGCTCTCAGCCATAATATATATTTTCTTTCTATAAAATGTAGTTTTAGTTTGCAATCTGAACAATGTAATTGCTGTAACTTTACATAATTGTTTTCCTCATGCTATCTAGTGTCTGGTATTCATATAAAGCATTCCATCTTCAGCCAGGTTGTGCCTGCCTCACATAACACCTATGAGTAACAATATGCCTCCCACGTAACATTAGGCAATCTTTACTCAGCTTTTAAAGTGTCATTCAAGTAAAAAACAACCCAGCTTACAAATAAATGTACACAACCAGCAACAGGACATGAGGAAACGGAATGAAGCTGCATCAGGGGAAGTTCAGTCTGGACTTTAGGAAAAGGTTCTTCCCTGAGGGTCCAGTCACTGGAACAGGCTCCCCAGGGAAGTGGTCATGGCACCAAGCCCGACAGAGTTTAAGGAGTGTCCGGACGATGCTCTTAGTCATATAGTCTAGTTTTAGGTGGTCCTGCGAGGAGCATGGAGTCAGACCTGATGATCCCTATGGGTCCCTTCCAACCTGAAATATTCTATGATTCTATGTGCAGATCCCCATTTCATTGGATAAAACCCTCTGTTTACAAAACCTTTTACAGGATTAGAAGCAAAACAAAAATTTTACCATAAAAATCAATACTGCATTTAATTAAGAATGGTAAGTGGAAAAAGACGTCTAGAGCATGGGGAGCATCAAAACATATAAATTATGTTTCCCCTAGAGCATTTCAAGGACAAAGTGCAACTTAAAGTTTCACTGAGGAAAGGTTTGCAGGCCTCAGAAATGTAAATGCTGAAGAACAACTCTTTTGAGGTATGATTCCCAACAGAACTGGATGTCTTTGAGAGAACGTATCTGTGTGAGGTACTCAGGCATAACATTATGGCTGCTGTCTGGCAAAATTTGGACAAAAATGACAAAAAACCTGCAATGCTTTTAGAGCTTGTAATATTGAGGGCTCATATGTGTAACAGGGTATCTGTCTGTCCTCAGAAAAGGTTGTGGAAATAACTTAGACAAGAAGAATTCCATCTAAGATTCCACTGAAGCCACAGTGATATAAAAAGACCCACATAAGATCACTTTAAAATGTCTTATGGCTGCCTTTGAATTTCATATGCCAAGCACAAATCTGACAGTTCCCAAATAGTTTTGATTTGTAATGTTACAATAAAAATACACACCTCATACACTACACTTTTATCTGAGGTGTTTATATTCCTGGGGAGTCTCATTAACCTCAGTACAACCAGTACTTTTGAGAGATAAACACACAAAGGGCTGGTTGTTCTGCAAGTGCCCATGACAGCACGAACCACCAATTACAATACATGCACAGATGGCTAATAGGTTTTTTTCACAGTTGTCACAGCTCTGGGAAGGGGGACACCACCTTTCCCAATTTCTCTGAAGGCCACTACCAGCAGTACAAAACCAATTCACATGTCGAGCCCCCTCGGGTCTTGTTGCCCTTCTTGGTCAAACAAAAAAAGAAAAAAGGAAAAAGATTTGTTGCAGTTTACAAGACATATTCAACATCTCCAATGCAATTTTAAGTAGGTCTTCAGTATACACATTGATTTCATCTCTTCATTTTGAAATGCTAAGAAGATTGTCACATAAATGCCAAATTCTAAACATTTCAGAACAAGAACAAAGGTTACGAGACTTGCAATTAAATTGTCAGGACTGGCAACACTGAAACCCCAGGATAAAAAAAATGAGTAAAAGAAGTGCAGGAAACAGTCTTCACAGCTAAAGCTGAATTTTAACAGGACATTTTGGTTCAAATCCATTGTATGTAACGTAACATAGCTCCTTCCTCTAAAATACATGATGATACAGCTCTCTCCCAAACAGACTAATCTGTAGCTATATTGTTAATGGGAAGACTAGATCACAGACTTCTGTAACTATGTTTAAACAGTGACAACAGTAATAGCTTCCATCCCAAAATGGACCAACCATGCGTAGGGCATGCGTATTAGTGAGTTTCACACCTATTTGCTGAAACGGAACGGGGCGGGGGGGCTGAGGACTCCACAGAAAGCTCTCAATTCCCAAAAAGGGCCCTGTGCTCCCATTTTAGAGGTCAACCTCCCCTATGCTCCCAAAGTCTCACCCATTCTCCCTAAAGGTGCTTCTGACACTGCCTTTGCTCCTAGTCCTCCATACCCACTCTTATGCCCTTACTCTCCCCACATATCCACATACACCAATGTCCTTTTCCAACACCTTCCCAAACCCTCCAAATTCCTTGTTAGGCTCCTTTTCCTGCACATATTAGAGGCACTGAATATACTCAGGGCAAAAACAGTCCCCTTGCTCTCACATCCTCCAGACTACCACCTGAATCCTGAGGGGATACGTCACAGCAGCAGTCTGACTGTGCCTTTTCAGATTAAGTCCCTTCTCAGGCTTCAGCATATGCACAGGTAGGTTAGCACAGATCCTGTGAGGAGCTACAGTATCCTTCTACAATATGAAATCCTAGAAAGTCTTAGCTATGCTTTAACAAGTCTCTAATAAACATCATTCAGGGTATTCTCAGGGTGCCAAGTTTTCTCAAACTTAGATAAAATGATGAAAGCAGAAGAAACTTCCTTTTGGGAATCAAAACTACCCCTTACCAAACTTTAAGTGTTTGAGACAATAGGATGTGTAATTTCTAAAATTACTGATCATTGTTACATCTCCTTAACTTTCCTGAAAACTGGCATCTGCAAAGTGATGCCGCAAACAGCCTGGCTTTGCAGAGCGCACATGCTGTCAGGTAAGGAGAAGACCAGCTCTACCTGCCTTGCCACGCAGTCACAGGGACTCTAGGCTGTGCTTGCGCTCCTTCAGGAACGTGGAGAGAAAGCAAACAGAATAATTTGGATTTTTATTAAACATAAAGAATAAAGGATGCCCTCCATCTCATCCCTCAAAGCCCATACTTGTTTCTAGGCTGGTGTATTTCTGGTTGAAACAAGCACTTTTGAAACTAAAATGACACACACAATGATTTTTTGATAGGCCTACTTACTGACTGCATATTTGAAAAAAAGAGCTGGCAATTGACGGCCAAGTAATTCAAGCTTATCTTTGAAAAGTGTTGTTTAGTACTGTTGGCTCACTGAAGACTGCTTAATACAACGATTACCAGGAAAAGCTGTCACGAGTATCTACAGAGATCTGAAATAAAATCTTGTCCCATACCTGAATAATTAGACTATAATTTTCTTATCCTTATTCTTCCCTGCTAGTAGCAGGTGTCTATCATAAAACAAATGAAATGGGCCTTGCCGCCAGATCATTCCAAGGATTATGCAAGGCCTGGGCGCTGCCATTTCCCAAGCCATTTCAATGCAAATGAAGAAGTTACAGGGGCTCTGTCACAAGGCAGGGAGCAGGAGAGGTTACTTGGTGAGCGCATGTACCAGTCTTTGTGCAACTCCGACAAAGACAATACAGGTTTCAAAGTTGGTGCATCATTTGATATGATCTCTGATTTCAAGGGGCTTGCGTTTGGGATTTGCTTGCACTAAATTAATACTTCAGCCTCTATTCTTTTTCTGCCAACTGTATTCCCTTAAAGCTCAACTTCTGAGAAGGCAGAGGGCAAGATATCATTGAATATTAAACCGTGTAATACGCCTCCATTGCATAAACTGTAGCAAACAACATACATCAAGTGCATCCCTGGGGTCACTTTCCAGAAATATTCATTTACATTTTTTAATTGCTGCTTTTCATTTCAAACCCAGGTAATACAAACAACATTAAGCCTGCCCTTATCAAACAGCTGTTCTTTAACCAAAATCTCAAGTCAAAGTAATAAAAATGAATACCAATTAAAGGCATGAACCCATTTCCATACAACGCACTGTGAAGCCTGTATATTAGTACTAGAACAAAAAACCTAGCAGCAGGTTTTTAAACATTCATGCAAGAAAAGAAAACCACAAAATAAAACCCCCACTTTATTATCTAAGCATAAATTTAAAACTCCTCAAACCTGGATCTTCCTTTAGCAAAGGCCAATGCATGACTGAAGAGGGTACACATAGCAGAATCATTAATAGAGTGCAAAAAAACCCCAAAACCACCCCAACCCCCAAAAAACAACCAAAAACCCATGCCAAACCCCAAAACCACACATGAAAACTTAAATCTGAAGTGCTACAATCATTCCCTGAATCACACATTACATATAACTGGCATATGGCAATGCATGTAAATCCTATCTGAACAAACCAAGATGGTAACGCAACCTTGGCACAAGTCCAACTAACATATTAATCTGAAAAAATTATTAATACACCTCTTGTTCTTAAAGTAAACAATTAAAACAGATTCCTCATTTCTTTTATCACAGAAGTTAGGGAAAAGGTAGGATAGTACACAGCCAGCTGTTAATTTGCACTGCAAAGTGTGGTTTACCATAATAAAAAAATCTTAAGAGCAGAACTAAGTTAGCTATTTTCTAGTAGAAAGGGAGATTTCTCTTTGACTGTTATGTGAAGGCCCTTTTACTTAAAACATTAAGAAAAAAGTGCTCTTTCACCAGAAGCTGCCAAACTTCAGCCTTGGCAGAGGTTCATTTCACTGTTTTTGACCAAAGGCTAAAAAACCACACCAATCCAAAAAAACACATTAGACAGGATAAAACTTCTTTGCGTTATGGGGGCAAAGGAAAGCAATACTGAATAACTTCTGTCTGCCTTCATTTTTGTATTTCCAAGGTTGTCCTCCCTTCCTAGTACTGTAACATCTGAATATCTTCAAGATGTGCTAAGAAATGCATCTTCAATGACCACAGAGAAAGATAATAATTTCCTTCTCCCTCAGATGGAAAATTAAGGCTTAGATGTTTAATAACTTGCCAAAAGCATCAGAGCACTTTCTCTGCAGAAGAAAAGACATGATATTTTAATGCAGCTTGGTACTGAGGTTAGAAGGACCGATAAATCTGATGTATTCATTTAGTCCTGGACTTTTATACAAATTTCGTTCTGCTATAAGGCTGGCAAACTCCAATGACAGCATTTCCTTCGATGCCGCTTTAATGTCTTCCACTCAATAGAACAACCTTAGGGCTTTAAAGTTCGCTATTAAACTATCACCTTGGCTTAACATTAGCATCATCAATTGGTACTGAAGACATGAAATAAAGTTAGATTTAAGGCATTATGCGCAATACCATATACATGTCATCTTTACTCCCACCGCTCAGGTCTTCCATCCAAAAACATAATTTCCTTCACTCATTGTAATCTATTAATATACGCCTCCATCATAACATTTCCTTTAAAAAAGAAACAGTGTTTCTTAACAAGTGCTGAACTGCAACTGATTGCAAGGCATCCATGACTACACAACACTTGCAATACTTTAAAAGCCCTAGAATTCACTCATGCCACAACTACAGCACACACTTCAGAGAAAATGTGCTGTAATGCACTCAGCTGAATGTAAAAAGTAATGACATTATCAAAATGCTTGGGCATTGCACTGTAGGTGGCACAGGGTCAGCACTGCTTCGTCTCCATCACCTCTCAACTCCTTGTAGGCATTTTTAAAACACCCTTTATATAAAGTGGATTTTTTTCATTGGTATTTGTTTTCAACCAGAAAATGTTGTAGTTATGATTTTGAACAAAAAATATAAAAGGCAGCTTCTCAAATTTAACTCAGGCCGTGAGCTTTATTGGATCCCTACCCACATCCATGCGTAACTGCGTACACCCACACACACATACTTAGGTTTGCCAACAACCATGCACTCAGTCAACTCGGAGGCGCATATTACCCCAGTTCCACACGACATTGCACCCCATGTCACCTTGGCTCGCTGGCCTAACCACGGATTGCTCAAAAATATTGGACCACATTTTGCACTGACAGTTACCTAAACACTTCTGAAGCAGTTTTAGGGTTGGAAGTGCTAAAGTATGGCCTACTGTGCTCAAACATCGCAAACTGTACCACACAACCATTCAAATTCAAACCATTCAACCTTAATTCCCAGCCTCTATCTTATTTCATGCTAAACATATTATGAAAAAAAAAAAGTTTTCTCTATCTGCTCTCAGAGGAAGTAACACCGTCCTTTCTCCCAAAATTTTAACTAGAATATCAACATTGCTTGGACTTAAGTCACCAAAAATTTAGCTTAGCTTTGATGAGTAGCAACCGCAAATAAAAGGCCCCAAACAACGCATTAAAAAATATGGATATAAGTAATATCTTCATGGCTACTGATGACAGTCAGAAAACAGAAGAAATGTATCATATTTAGCTCCAAAGAATTAGCATTAGTGGATCAGCATTAATACAGGCAATAAATTCGCATAATGTAATGAGGTTTCAGAAGACAAATAGAAAAGTCACTACACATGACTCCAGGCTTTGTCTCACCTCCCTCACAACTGTAAAAGTCATGACTTTACTTGTCATTTCACTTTTTATATAACCTGCATAGTAGACTCGGTTCTTTGGGTTCTGGGGTTTTTTTTGGTGGGTGCTTTTTTTTTTTTTTTAATTGCTTTGATTCATGTAGGGTTTCTTGGTCTGACACAAATGGTTACATAACAAACAAAAAAGGTCATCATGGGAAAACATTTTGCAATAAGTACATGACTTTGTTGAGAAATGGCAGCATGGAATGAATGTAATTAAAACTACTTTCTTTACTGTGTGTTATAGAAAGAAAATTACCCCTCAAATGAAAAACCAGTGACCTCTTCTCAGACACATCAGCTGCTGGCTCCCTAGATGAGCTGTGGGTCTTCAACTACATCTTTATTTGTGGCACATTGCTAGATCAAAGATTTAACTCCACGATATCTGTGTCTGGATCTTCTATGGGCCACTAATGACAGGATTTTTTGCCTTCAAGAATAAAAGCCAAGGACAGATGTAGAAGTTTGTCCTACTTATTGTTTCCATTGAAAATAAACTTTCATCATCCATTTTAATCAAGTTGAAAAACTTATTTTAGAACTTGTAATAAGTTTGTACAAAATTATTTTCCTTAAATGGTTACTATTATCAGTTGGTATACCAAGAGATCTGTTGTCGATGAACTAGAAATGTTGTATTAAGTTTGCAGTTTCTTCCAAGTAAGAAACACACAACGATGAGCTTCAGAAATTACATATGTATTCAAATTCTCTATTTGCATTTCAGTATTAAGAAAGATGTAACTGGGGTCTAGTAAAAAGAAAACAAAAATTATTTCCTAAGCAGCATTTAAAAGGAAACTGGAACTAAAATACATTAATAACAAGATTCAAAATCTTTGAGTAAATAAAACCATTTTATGTGATAGACAAGAAAAAACAGAAAAGTAATTTATCTTTTAGCAAGTACATTATTGTCTGCAGTTACTATAAATCAGGAAGGTTTCCCATTGCTTTTTTCTTTTTGTGATTGGAGAACTGCTACATGTCATTGCTTCAGGCTCATTTTTGCACATACACTGAAGATGAGAACAAAGCATTCTGATTTTCAGCTTCCAACTAGCTTCTAGTGTCTGAATAAACTAGTTATTGAATTAAGAAAACATTTGTTGAAAGTTTTATTTCTGCAGAAATAACTATTACTGTCAGAAGCTGATTCAGCATTCAAGATGTTAGCAGTTCGACTTGAAACTTCAGCAAAAAGGTATTTCTTCCGCACGCCCAGTTAAAACTATTTTAAATCATAGTGCTTTAAAGGTTGTCAGAACATCATAAAAATGTAAAATGTACAAATTTTTTTTTGCTCACTTGTCTTTAAATTGTTTTTCCACCACCCTATCTATTTGCATAATGCTTAAGTTGTTTTAGTTGTGTAAAAACATACACAAAATACTCTTCTATGGCATGTTTCAATGACACTTCCACAACCCTCTACCAAACATACAGAGAAAATCTGCTTCCACTTCATTGGTTTCACTGCAGTCCCAAAAAAGCTATATTCGCCACGAGTCTATTTGTTATATCGGAGCTTACGGTTAAAACATTGGCTCCACTTTTCACAAACAGTTAATAATGGAAGTACAGAAATACTTCCTCTAATCATTTCAGCTAGAAGAGCATTTACATTCCTATCTGACACCGAAGCCCCTCTGTCGCTGCTCAGCACTGCCAACTGCTCTCCGGCAGCACTCCAGCTGCCTCCCCGCTGCACAGCTGGCGCAGTCCAAACCCTCTGCTTACGTTTTACCCACTCCAACGGCTGGCATCCCAGGGGATTAAGCTGCTCCTGTGCGCAGAGCAGATATCAATTTTACAAGGATCTGACACTCAGTCACCTTCCAAATCCCTGGTTCAAGTAGCTAATCCAGTCTCCTGCTCAGGATCATATTATTGAGACCCGCCATTTGATACAGCGCGCCGTAGGAGAACCGTAACAAACTGGGAACATTTACTTACTTACATGGACTAACATGTGACAAGAGTGGTCTGAATTACTCTGCAACATGCAGAGTCAAAACACACGGCGAGAGGGATGGCAATAAAACTAGCAAAAAGAGCAGGGCAGATTAAAAAGGGTCAACACAATTTTAGCGGGTGTTTACTGCAGAAAAGCTCAAGCGATGTAAGCAGAAAAGGTAAAGCGCCAAAAAAATCCAAAAAAGGAAGGCAAAGAACACTTTTGGCAAGGAGAACAGAGAGAGATGGATACAATCGTGTTCTGGAGACCTCTCAAGCTAAGACTTTGGGGTTTAAAGAAAAGCAGTGATAGAAAGGCTTTATCCTAAACTAAACCAAACACCAATTTCCTCATCTCGTTTGGAAAAAGATACCACAGTAATGTATCAGAGAAACCAAAGCTCAGCCCCGCATGTGTGAACCGTCTTTATCTGCAAGACTTAAGACTTCAAAGCATCCAGGTGACCTTAACAGCCACTACCACAAAAACCAGCCTGAGTTTAAGGCATGCAGACTGGTAGAAAAAACTTGTCACCTGGCACAGAAAACTACTTTGTAATGGAATTTCAATTCTAGGTTAGAAATTGTGGACATCTGGCTTTCCATGATTTTTCTGAGGAAGAGGAGGGAAAAGCAGAACCATCAAACATCATTCCTTCACATATATATTGAAAGGGTCACTCTCCTATGAACTATTTGTTACAATACATTCTGTAGCTTTTGAGAATTTAAGTGGATTCAGAAAGCACAAGGGCTTTGCTGGGGATGCGATACAGGTTTTAACCCCAGGAACTGCACGAAAACAACCCAGAAAATGGCTGTGGCTACAAAATACAAGCAGCAAAGAAACTTCTCATAAAAAAGGCCTAGAGATTTTCCACATTTATACATCAAAATTAACACATTAAACCATTCCACAGTAGCTAAGAAGTTGAGGATGACACACTGCAAAGCCCTAAACAAAAGGCATTCCAAGCACTTTAACAGTTTCTATCACATAATTGAGAACTGAAGAAGAAAAATATGCTTTTTACTGACATACAGCCTTTAAATGAGTAAATTAGCTTTTTGCTAAATAAATTTTAGCAAATAAAATACTGTCCGCAAGGCAAAATATTTGACTGATTACAATTAATTCAATCTAACAGATACTTTTCTTTTAAATGTCTCTAATTTTCTCCACAGAACTTTCTTGAAATAGTTTTTGTAGGATATACTGTTATGAAATAACTTTCATTTTTGCATCAACCACACTACAGGCAGTATTTTAAGACTGTCCCATAAAAAGCTTAACTTAATGACCTAATCTCCAATCACAGTTCTGTAATACAACACTTATCCCAGTGCAAATCATTACCACTGAATACACCGTAATAATTCTCTTCTTCTCTAAGTAAGCGCAGGAAAACAAGTTATTAATTCAATGTACTATTAGCTGGATATAAGGCCCTACTACACATTTACAGCACGCTAACCACCAATAGAGCTGCCAGTGCTTAGATCCGTATTGCACACTAATCACATCGTTCCTTTGGTTGCAATACAATACTAGTTGGTAGATGTAAGGACACAGTATGTGTGCACATCACAAAAGCAGGCTATGTATTTAGTAGCCTGCACACTCAAGTATGATTTACAGTTAAATGTCTGTTTCTCAGAATAGTGAAAACACTATTGTTGAAGCCCCACCACATCATTTTACAAGCTAATAAATCTGGAATAGCACAGTGTATTTCCAGCCACTTATAACAAACAAGACATTCTTGATTTCCTATTTTTCTTTTGTTCCACACGTACACAACTGTTAGCGGTGCACATCGGAGGCATGAAAAGGTGGTTCTGAGCACAAAGCACCCACGGGTGGGTTGGGGTGAGCAGGCGTGCACAGAGGCAGCTCGCATCTCCTTGAGCAGCGCTGCTTCCCTGTACCACCACCATGAGGCTCACCCACACCGTCAGTGCAGCTCATCACCAGATCGCCACGAGGCCAGACCAGCCATGGGCAAATGGTGACAGAGACACCCTTGCGAGGCAAAAAAGAGATGTTAATGATTTGTGTAATGACAAATCCATGTATCTTGCACAATCCTTATCTAAAACCCAAATGGTTCAGTTTTTGTACAACACTCAAAGAGCTTTTTCTGGGATACCTGAAGGCCACTGCTCGTGTTAGTCAAAAACATGGATTAAGATCTCCACAGTATTTGCTCAGGCATTCCAGGATCCTGCCCAGAGTCTACTGAGAGCAAAAGGGTCAGTGAAGCAAGTGTTCGGCCCAATGAGTAATGCTCCGAGTCAAGAAAACAGCTGGGCAGACGTAGATGCTGTGCAGGTTGCTCTTTCAGACAAACAAAACATTCAGAGCTCTGACTCACGCTTCACAATAAGCTCTGTCAGAACAATAGCTACCGGTGCTCAAGATCCAGGTGATGCTAGAGAGAGGTCAGACAGCAATGAAAAAATCCAGCACACACACTTATTTTCAAACTCCTACACACCTTTGATATTGGGTATTCATGTAACAGCATCTGTCCATCAAAAATAAAGCTATCGACCACCATTTTTCCCAGAATCTTAACCAACCTCCCCTCCAAGGACAGAACAGGGAGCATCATCAAACAATGAACCTCACCATTTTCCTTGGCACTGGCATCCTGCATGAGTACTCGGCATCCTCAGCTAAACAGGTCATGGCAACCACAGCGCCTCTGACAAACTGGCTACAGAAAAAAGACTGAGGCATGCTGCACAACCATTTCTGAAGTTCCCAGGTACTGAAGTGGCTAGATGCATAAGTAGACCATCAACTGTATTACAAACTTAGAAATGCCTTCACTGTATTTGAATATAATAATAATAAACGTAATCTTCATTTCCTATAGGGAACAGAGTATTAGAGGGAAAAAAAACACATCTGAAAGAAATTCAAAATATTTTAAATTCTAGAACAAACAGTGAAAGGACATTTTTTTCTCTTTCAAGTATTTTCAGACAGCCTGAGGTAAGAATTCAGGCTTGCAAAGTAGAGAACTACGTGCTGAAATCTGCCTGAAGTAGACTTTGGGTGACATAACAATCCCCTAGGAACAGAGACTGCAAAAGGTCCCTGATGACCACAGAAAGGCAAAGTACCATCTTCAAAAAAAGACCAAAAGGACAATCAGGGAACTATAGACTGGTCACCCTTACTTAGGTCCTTGGGAAAACTGTGGAGCAAATCCTCTGGCAGCACATTTCCAGTCACGTGGAAGTGGTGGTGACTGGGAACAGTCTGCATGGATTTATCGGGGGTAAATCTTGCCCAATAAGCTGAATTGCCTTCTCTGATACAATGACTGGATTTCTGGACAACATCAGAGTGGTGAACATTGCTGACTTTAGCAAGGTTTCTGGCAGTCTACCACAGCTTTCCTGTATTCATATGTTACACTCTGAATGGCTGGACAACTAGTTGGGTTACAAAAAAACGTTTAGTTAATTGTGCCAGGGGGTAGTGGTTGTACTCTACTTGGAGGCTAGTAACGAATGGAATACTGCGGGGGTCCATCCAGGGACATGTCCTGTTTAACATCCCTATCAACAACCCGGAGGAGATGATGGAGTGCACTCTTACCAGGTTTGCAGCTGATGGGGTGGGGATGTTGGTATGTCAGGGCTGCCACCCAGAAAGACCTGGACGGGCTGGAGAAGTGGCCTGACGGAAACTTCACACAGTTCAACAAGCACATACGCAGAGTTCAGCACCTGGGGCTCCCTGCTGGGGACAATGGCCTGGGGGCAGCTCGGTAGACACGGCCTGGGGGGAGCAGCCACACAAGACCCCCATGACCCCCGCAGCAGCGGGGCCAACAGCTGGAACAGGAGCACAGGTACTGCGTCCAGGGGAGTGATCAGCCCCTCTGCTCAGCACTCGTCAGACCACATCTGTATTACTGAGGGCACCCAAAATGGTCGGGGGCTGGAGCACTTGTCCTGTTCCAGCTGAGGGTCCAAGTTTTGCTCAGCCTGGGGAAGAGACATCTTCAGGGGAACCTAGTAGCAGCTCCCCAGTATCTATAAGGAGGTTATGAGAAGACAGACAAGCTCTTTATGATAGCTTATGGTGGGAGGAAAACGAACAACAAGCATAAACTGAAAGTGACGATTCAGACAGGACATAAAGCAGAAACTCCTCCACCCCACTGACAGTCAAGGAGTGGAGCAGGTTATCCAGAGACGGTGTGCAGTCTCCATCCTTGGAGGTTTTCAAGATGTGACTGGATAAATCTCTAAGTAACCTGGTCTCATTTCATAGCTGACCCTGCCTTCAGCAGGCAGCGGGACAAGAGAGTTCCTCGGGTCCCTTCTGACCTGAATTATTCCACTGTTCCATAGGATTCTTTCTACTGCTGAAAAGACCATTTCTGCACTAAAAAGTGGTTCCTGGCAACTCGCTGACTAAGAAACTGAAAGGACACAATATTAAGTAGGGTGATAATACTAACTGGACTACTCAGACCAACTCATTTGCTCATACTTGAATGACTTCTAAATGAGGTTTGGAGTCTAGCAGGAAAAAAAACCAACAACATATTATATCTTAGTCACTTCAGTGAACACATTTGTCTTGCTTTGAAAATCACAAAGCAACTCAAATAATCCCTGTTTATAGTTAAAATGTGACATACAACTTTTTCTTGAATTTGTAAAATGTTTTAGTACCTATAAACGAAGGCATTTGTGAGTCTGGTATCTTTCCTATCTAATGAACAGAAACTGGCCAGTTCCCAAACAGCCTCACTGCAGAGGCCAGTCAGGGTAAACGAACACATACATCCCTTCCCATATGTGGAAGTACTGATTCAGAGATGCGTAACAGCCAGCATTTCAAAAGAAGGGATGTAATATTTGCCTGTTCAAGCTGGAAAAACATCTTCTAAAAGAAGTATCTTTAATTTTGGGAGAAAACTTCCCAGACTTTATTCCTCCCACTACGATGAACTGCATGTTACACTATGGCAGGCTCATGAGGAAGTTTTCATTTAATGGCATACAAATTAGCCAGCTACTACACTTTCTAGCAGAGAAAGAAACATATAACTTTTGGCTTATGCTCTTAATGCTAGGCAATTTTCATTCCCAGAATAGGGTGATGTTTTACTAAAATGTTCCCCAAGGGAAAATCAAGGTGCTGTTGTGTCAGCTTTTTATGCAGCAATTCAGCAGCTGAGCATTTGCACTAATTGAGTATGATACCGGTGATGATTCTCTTCTGCAATCGTTGGATATGCTCTGTTTCTCCTCCAGATGGTCTTCTCTCAAGTCCGCAAAATTGGCTGGGAAGCTGATGTCCTTTTATAAATTGACAGCTATCCTAACAGTAACCATGACTTTCTGACATTTCCAGAATATATAACAAAACACTGGGGGCCAGTTGTTTTCATTTGTGGGTGTTTTGGCAGGGTTTTTTGCTTTGTTGGGTGCTTGGAGGTTTTTTTAGGATTTTTTTTTAATTACATCACCAGAATTAGGCTAGTGAAATTACCACTGACTTGAGGAAAAAGAAAAGAACAGAGGAATCGTGTCCCAGGTCTCTATCTGGGCCCACCATGTTCAGATGCCTTGCCTTTTGGGGGCTGAGGAATGAAATTTCACACTATCTAAACATGCTGAGCATCGCTATACTCCAGATGGAGGGACTCAAATCCCAGCACTGCCGCAGCAGCAGACATCCATCCACTGGAGTAAACCACTCAAGGCAACAGGAAATGTCAGCAATCTGTTAAGAGTTAGCATTAACCCCAAAATTACCATTGAGAAACATGAACAGAACCAAAGATAAGATTCATAAATTTAAAAAAATCATCTGCATTTAGCCTCCTCTCCCTCTCTTTGAAGTCTGAATATCTTGTCAGTTTATTGTTGTTTTTTTCCCCTCACCTATGTAATGTCAGAAACAACAGTTGACTTAAAAGCAACACCTGATCCCACTGAGGGTTACATTTTCACTCCTGGTCAAAATCTAGAATTAGCTTTATAAACACTGTGTAATTGACCTGCGATGTTCAATAGCTCAGAACATATTGAACAAAGAGCTTGGCAATATACAAGAAGGGATTGAACATAATGATTAATAGCCTCTGTAACTAGACTAAAAATTGCAAGAACCTCAGTCTTCATGCTCCAGGGCACAGACTTATAACCAGCTGAGATCAGGAATAAATTTCTGCCCACTACATTACTGTGAAGTTATGTGCACTGGGAAGAGTTCACAGCTTTGGAGACTTGCAGGACCTTCAGTTTTTTCCACTGGTTGGAAAGCATCTACGTTGATCCTTAAATCTTAGAAAGCAGGACATTCCCAGAGAACTGCCTAAATTGAAACCATTTCTGACAACTGTTCATCTCAACCAGTTTTTAAACTTTTTTAAAATAGTAACTATTCTACAATATCGTTAGAAAACTGACTCCAGAACTTCACTACTCTTCCTTGGTGGCTGGGGAAAAAAAAAGCCAAAAAAAATCAGGAACATTAAAGCCTTTCCAGTTTTCATTCCAAAAATATTTCTACTTACATAGGACAACATTGTGCTCCACTTGCTCTGCTTTTTCTTTCCCTCACCCTTTCTTCCATGTGCTGGTGTTCTTAGATGAGTTATGCTTCCTGCTATAACTGTATCTGGCATTCCCACAATATATTTTCCTATTGCAGTGTATCATGTTGGAGTTAGAGACTGACTTGGCAGCCCTGGAAAGAGATGCATGGGGCACCTAAAATCTAATTCCCATGCAGCAACTGCCCATTATCTTGAGGTTAACACTGGTCCAGTACTCCCAAAACCACTAATTTGGGAAGACATTGTTTTTAATACAGATTGCCTAGACAGGTAAGAATTCCCTCTAGTTGCAGCATTTCTATTGACTTCATGGTTCTTTCCATCTTTAATTTCAAACATTTAAATCTTTATTAATATTTTGAACAGTTATCCTTCAATATCGATCCCTATGCAGTCAAATTTGCCATAGCTTGCCATAGGTTTTTGCAGTCCCAGTAATATTTCATTATTTACTGCTGGTGTCTGAAATCCTTCCTGCTTACCAAAATCTTTCACACACTAAAGGATACTGCAAGAGAATGACCAATTCTAGCCATTTTACTACCAGCACAAATAACTGGGGTTTGGGTTTTCTGACTTTATGATTTCAACGAAGATCACGTTCTCACACAAGATGTGTTCTCCTACTGTGTAATAAATAAAATACACACAGNAAACACACTAAATGTATGAAAATCATGAGGTGAAAACTAGAACTAAATGAATCACAAGAGAGAAGCAGACAAAAGAAGCTTCCATTGTCATTTTCAGTTACTTACAGTAATAAGGAGTCATGCAGTCTCCCAAGATGCCCTGTACACTCTCCTTTATACAGGTGAGGATAAGGTATCCTCACCTAAGTGTGGTGAAAAACAAAGTCTTAATGGGGAAACTGGAACTATTGTGACAAAAAACAAGAGCTACAGCAAGAGCCTCACAAGGTTTAAGTACACTTAATTGGAAGATAGATTGATCCGCAGGGCTCTGCAACTTTACCGTGCAGCAGAAGCCACAAAACCAGCTGAACGCATCTTGTTCCTCCTCTACTTCTATGAAAATTTCAGTCAAAACCCATAGTGTCCATTCCCCAATGGTGCTGTGTGCACAGTTAAACCTTTGGGGGGAAAAAAATAACAGAATTTAAAAAAATACCCTGATTCAGAAAATTCTAGCTCATTTGGATGGAAACATGGAAGTAAGATACCTCATAAAGCAACAGAGACAGAACCTAGACAGAAAAAACATCATAAAATGAAGAGAAAAATGTTTTTTCCTGCTCCTTATTTGCTACATTTTAACATTTTAAGAAGACTAGGATAGAAGAAATACCCTAAGTTCTTTTTTTGTTGTAACTGAAAAGATGACTCAATGAGTTTTCATTATTTATTAATTTATCTTTATGAGGGAATTTATCCCTTGAGACCAAGACAACCCTCTCAAGGCTGCTCTGGTATAATACAGGATGAATAAATTAACAAATTCACTTCAACAGTTTTCAAAGCAGATCCACGTTCTGCCCACGTATATTCGCGTTCAACTCTCAGTAACATCAGCAGGCACTGCCCACATGCACCAACCACCAGCCTCCATGAACCCGAAAAGTGAATGAAGCCCAGCTCACGAGGAGCAAGAACAAACACATCAAGTGTGAGCACACACACCCTAAAGCACACAAGCTGCAGCCTCCAGGCACGGGCACGAAAGGCAAAAGTATTACTCTCCCTACAAGAGAGAAGGAAAATCTAATCACTATGATGCAGGGAATTCTGGAACGTCAAAGTCACTACTTAAAGCAAGGTTGTCTACAGGAGGAATATGGAGATAACGGGATTCTGTTCACTTTAAATTCAAAATTAGAACAAGGCTGTCTTTTCCAGTGGCCAGAAAAAAAGGCACGAAAACACAGTGGGTCCCAGTTCCTATTCTGGCCCAGGATAATTACTAAGAATAAGCTGGAATGTTTTATCTGGAATTTCTTCTGAACAGCACAACTGCCCACAAGAATTTTGGTCCTGCTATGGTTCCGATGCTCTGGTATCGTAACTTGTTTTAAAAAACCCTACACATTAAAAACCACTTTCTCAAATGAAAAAGCTGTTCAGCATTAAAACTAGTGTCCAGAGCTTTGCTGATCACACACAAATACATTAATTTCGTATACGATACAGAAGTCATATATACATAGGCATGGTACACAGCATCCATGTAATTAAACTACATTTAGAGCTGAATATTTGCCTGCCACTTTATTTATGAACAGAAAGAAGGTGCCCCCAAGAAAACAGCCAAGATCACCTATCTATTTTCATGTCTTACATCAGACGTGCAAATGTACAGAAGATGACAAAGCAATTTTTTGTGCCATAAATAACTGAATAACTTCTCTCTATTTCTTTAACCATCCAAGACCAATGCTGGGACTTTTTTTTGGAAGCTAGTAACCAGCTGAGGGGAATGAGAGCCTGAGAAAGAAGACAAAATGTTCTGTAGTTTATTAGCTGCCACAAAGCGTATCTCCGGCCCTTAGCATTCTGTACTATTACAGGCTATGGCAGCAATGTATTATTATGCTCACACACACACTGAGGATAAAGTTAAACTATGTGTTTAATTCTCAATGACATTTACACACAGAAGCCTTGTTGTTTCAAATATCCATAGGCATGTTCTATAGCTTCACTTCAGCTCAGGACTGCATTTGAAATGCAAAGCAGAGCAAGCCCAGGAAACTAGGGATGGAAATTGGATTAAATCAGAATTTCTCTTTTAAAAGTTACCAGTCTGACTCAACCCAATTGCACAAAAGTCACTACAGCTCTGTAAGGAGTGTATAAATTACTGGAATGCTATTAAATTTACAGAAAAATGAAGAGCAGTTCCCGTTTTAGAGCAGTGGAGCTGGTTGTCCTGCGCATGCTTCTCCCAGCTCTTACCATTGTGCCTGCTACCAGCTTGCTCTCTTACCGAGAGATTTCGTTTGCCATCCCTCCTCCTCCTCTCAGAGATGCAGTTTTACTGTATGCCACTTGGACTGACAGGCAGCAGAGACTTCGCACTGGCAGGCCCTTGCCAACCACTCATTAGCATCTTTGCTCATTTTCAAGTGGAAATGGCTGTTACGATTACTAGCACCCAGACAGATGTTACAGTCACTTTGGCTAACTATAGAATGACATTATTAACACCTACTTCTCCACAGGAGAATGTCACTTGCACTGCAGTAGCCCTTCCTTCAAAAGAAACCATCTACCCCACACAGTGGTTTACAGGTTTTTGGCTGCAGAGCCCCTCCGGCCACGACAGGCCAGCAGCAGAGACCAAAGCAGGTCCAAGATGCAAGAGCTGCAGCAGGAACGCTGCCCCGGCGCAAAGCAAAGCTCTCTGTCCCAGAAGCATCCAGTTGGTGCATGGGCTCAGCTATCACTTTCCAGCGAAAACTCCACCCCACGGACAAGCTTTCTCCTAAATGAACTGCAAATTATATACCCACGGAGCACCAGCTGGTATTGTTTCTCTGTAGTTTTCCTTTGGTTTCCCTCTCTCTCCCCCCTCAATTAATACAACAATATTCATGCCCTGTCGTGTCTTACTGCTTAATTATGTACTTTGCGGAACAAAGCTTTAAAAATGAGACTGTCAAGCTGGAGGGGGGAAGGGGGAAGAGCAGGACAACCAGATGTGCAGAGAGAGAGGGGAAAACAAAGGGCATTTTGAAAGGGGAGTGAGAGAATTAGAATTTGTGTGGGGATGAAGGATGGAGAGACAGAAACAGAACGAGAAGATGTGCATAAGACACATTGGTTCAGTCACTTTAATATATATATAATATTACATGTGGTATTAAGTAACGCATCCTGCAGTTATCTAACATGATTTAATAAATACTTGGAGCTATTTATTACAAGACCTCAACCTGCTCCCATTTCATGACGCAATAGATACACACGTCCTGCTGGCAGAGAAAGAATGCTGCATCATTTTACAAAACTGGAAAAAAAAACCAAGGCAGATGAAAATATACTGGCAAATCTTGTGTTAGAGGGTATATTTGTGTTAATTAATTTAGACTAAAAGATATTACTAAGAACTCCTGCACCAATATTTAATTCGGTCACAGTAAGACAGTTTTTCACACATCCATTTTATCTAAACTTTCTTTCTTTATCCCGCATACTTCTAAAATTTATTTTGCATAGTCAAGGGAAGATAGTTAATGAATGAAAAAGTAGCTGTTTTATCTTCTCTTACTACTTTAGCCACACCTTCACACAGCAGGGACTCCCAGAGCACAGTTCTGGAATCAGTTTTGTGTGGGATACAATTACTGAAAACTAAGAGCTTTTCCAATAGCATTTAGCCTCACTGTACTCCTAAAATATCCTTGCAAAAACAATTACCTGCAGTACCAAATACATTATATCTTGCTGTGTCAAAATATTTTGTACCAAAAATCTAAAAATATGAGAGAAGGAGAAAGATTGATTCCACTAGAGCAGGAAAGGACCAGCAGAGCCCTTCACATCCCCATTGATCACAATTTTACAGCATCACCTCTGTATCCAGAGTCAACATTAGGGGAAATTAAGCTTTTTTAGTTATCCGGTTTGGACAAAAACATTTAGAATCCAGCTGTTGCTTCCTTTCAGTGCCAAGTGAGGCTGGGGGCAAGGGGAGGTTACTGTCTCTGTGTCATTTGCTAACTCTCAAATGGCACCATAACAGTTAGGAATAGGACATCTTTATACTTCCCAAAATATCAAGAAAAAAAATTTTGAGGGTCCCTGTTTCCTTTACAGTTTTGAAAATCCTCTATCCAGCTGCAGTAAGTTCAAGTTTTAAGAGTGATCTTGTAGATAAGCTAGCTGTACATGTGTCTGTATATATATGTCTGTGTGTACATATAGAAAGGGAATACAATCCCGATGATCATGACACAACTGGTTCTCGGAATTACTGTGTAGGCAGCAATTCTCTCTACTTCTGTATGGGAATGGATAATGATGTACTCCGCATCCACTTGAATTATATTTGTAAAAATATTTTGTGGGAAATAGCTTTCTCAGTATTGATCTACCTCTTCTGCCTTCACGCACCATGTACAGTGGTCTTCAAACATTATTTGCTGAACTTGATTCTCCTGTACTGAATGGAAACAGAGAGGGGTGTATTTTCCTTCAGCCTCTTGCTGGTACTAAACACAGAAGGAACAGGTTACAAATGAAAATTAAGACTTTAAGGCACTTTGTGAAACAGAAAACAATGCTCTCCTTGGACAACAGAGTTAACAGAAGCATTGACTTTAAGCAGAGATCCCTTTAGAAGTAAAGGGCCTCTATATTTTGCAGCAGGACCCTTCAATATCAAAAACAAACTCAAAGAGAACTCATTTGTTTGCCACATTTTAATTTAATATCCTCCAACTTGAAGTCACTTGACTTCTCACATGATAGTTTATTCCACTGCCCTAAAGAAGCCCAGTATAAGTGAAAGCTGATTCATCAAAAGAACTGGTTCAGTTTGTTTAAAATCAGATTAAGAGTTAGCCTTCTAAATTTTCTTCTGACAGACTTACTCTATTTTTATTACCTAGCTTTCTTTGTGAAGTTTAACTCTTTAAAACATCTAATGCAGCAAAACATGAAGGGAGGTTGCAAATATGAAAATTAACACAAAGGAACCCTTTCAAAAATGGGGATACTTAACATTAAAGTTCCCAGCAATAAAACTGAGTAAGCTTGGCTAAATCTTCAGTGCAAAATTCAGGATATGTTCATAAACCCAGAGAGCCTGACCACTAGGAAGTCTGCAGAGTCCAAAGCCATACATCGTTGTGTCCTCAAACAAGCTTTGCTGAAACAAGAGCACTATCAGAAGTACAGTCACCGAATGCCATATGACTGATCCTGCCAAAAACAGCTCAGTCAGATAGGTTGTCAAAGGCTTTAACCCATGCTGTGTCTCACATTCTCCACGAATTAGTCTCTTTTTTTTTTTAAGAGACTTGCACAATCAAGAACAGAATGCACAAAAAATATTCAACAGAAACAAAATAGCCCTTTTGCCTGCAAATTACTGCCATGACAACATTTTAAATTCAAGGGGGATGTAAGCAGGAAGAAAGAACTACCCCAGAGACTACAACTAATTTATACAGCAGAAATGAAAGCATTCATTTTCAACAAGAGATTTCCACAGCTAAGTCTTTTGTTCTTAAAGGCAGTTCCCACAGTATAATAACACCACTGCATATCAGACTTTCGTATGTCAAAAGGCCACACTTAACGAATTAAACCAACATACACTGGACACAACTAAAAATTTTCCAGCTTTCTCAGTCACAGTGTAAGTTTTAGTTCACCTTAAACTCACACCCAGTCAGCCAAATACATGCATGACACCTATTTTCAGAGCTCTATATTATGTCAGTAAGAAAAATAATTTTATCATAAAGAAAATGTCACTCCCATACAAAATCTATCTTACCACCCTACAGCAATGCATCAAATGACAAGTCACTGACTCCCAGCAATAGCTGGTATACATCAAATACCATCCCAGTTCATTTGAATAGCCTTTACTGACAACAAATACAGATGACTTAATATCTCTTTTCCATACTAAAGCTTTTTAAGTATACTAATTCTTTAAATTGGGGACTTGATGTATTTTTAAAATTCATTCATTCTTCCCAAAAAAGTAACTGCCAGGAAAGAGACCTCCCTTGCAGAGTTATTTTTAAAGGGATTTATACTCAAAAAGAACTGCTGCCGTAAAGCAGAAAGCAAACCAAATATCCATGCCCAGACAAAGAAAAAAATAGCAGTTACTGGAGCTCAAAACCTGACTTCTAGAGCTAGAAATCTTCAACCAGTTGGGCTATATAACTTCCTCAAAGTACGTGTGACACCATTAGACATACTGTTGTTGCTTAGCTTTTACACTTCAGTTCCAACCCAACCACCTTCAGCCTCACCTATCTGTACAGAAAAGAAAAAAAATACAGATGTATGCATACTGGAGAGGTTTTGGGTTTATCTGCTTGGGACATTAAATATGTGCTTGTAGTTAAAGCATTTCATGCTCTCAGAAGCTGTTATCCAGATGTGGAACCAGATGCATTCAGGTAGTCTGGCAACCAAGGATATCCAAGCCTAACTCCTCAGCCTAGGAGGCTTCCCATAAGACTGACAAACCCATTTTCAAGAAGTTGTAAACATCGGGAGAAACTGTGTCAAAAGCTTCCAAGGGTTGTTGTTAGTTGTGGCTCCTTCCCTCAGACGGCAGCAACCCAAGCTCTCAGCCCCCAGCTTTCACTGGCTTCATGCGTTGGAGTGAGTTTTGCCCTGGGATGGTGGGGCTGTTGATCCATGATGTTGCAGTTATTACCAAGTCTGACTTCAAAACAAGTATTAGAGGGTATAAAATTATACAAAATTAAGGTTAGAAAAAAAGGAGTATGAACTTACATAAACAGGAACCTGTTCAGGGGCATAAACAACTATTTCCACAAATTGCCCTTACATCAAAAACTTTCCAGTCCTCTTCATTCCTTTGCCTTTTATTCTTTTCCTGCTGATGAGGTAGTTTCCTCTACTTATAGAGCAAATTAAAGTGTCCTCATTTTCATACCAACTTCCACTCCTTTTATTTGCATTCTGACATACCTTTTACCCCCATTTAAAAAAAAAATAAAGTGTCTCATTATGACAAACAAAATACAATGCTTTTTATGTATCGGTTACTGTTTATTAAAAATAAGAAGCAGAATAATTTCCGCAAAACAGATCAGCACATTTTCTCCAGCTGTGTAGCCTGCTCCCCAAAATTAATGCATTCGTTTGTACAGAACACAGGCAGCTAGCTACACATGACTAGAACGGCGACTTAAACCATGAGAACCTGATTTTTACACTAATGTAGAGTAAATACTTTTTTTACAAGGTTTTCTGTGCTAGTGGTGGTATCTCAGGTATTCACAGGTATTGTATGTCTACATCATAATAAGCTTTACTACATGTGTGTGTATATGTATGTATTTATTTATTTACTTACTCTCACTTAGATCTATCTAAATAGTCAAAATGTGCAACACACTGAAGAATGAAAACAAAGATACTACACATGCTAGGCACAAATTTGGCAGAAATAAGTATGGGATAAGTAAAATGAGAAACAACTTTTGATTGTACCTTTTGATGAGAAATCATATCCTCAAATTTAACCGCAGCATGAGAAAAATAGCCCACTGAACCACCATGTCCAAGAATAATCAACATCGCTTTAATAGCCTGTAGTTACAGTACCTGAGACCAATCAAAGCTAAAAGATACACATGAAATATTTATCATCCGTAAACACATTCTGAACTTCCACACCATTACAGGATAGACTTTGCAGTAAGAAATACTGTACATCGAACTACTGTTGTGCAGAGACGCTCTAAGGTAACTAAATAATTTTGTCAAAAAATGTGAAGAATTTAAGAGTTAGCTTTAAAACACTTACGTGTTGAAACAGGCAGATAACATTAGTTTCTTTCAATTCTCCTCCCCAATGATCTGATAAAAGTAGCTTGAATGAAATTTTATCAAATTCATTCAAACTAACACTACTTTAAATGTATTTTAATAAGTATAAAAGTACCGAAAAGTTCAAGTAAATACCACCAAATCCAAACACCATAGTTTTGGGGAATTCTCTGAATGGATTACACCTGGCACCAAAAGAAAGTACAACAGCATACATAAAAAACAGGGTTTTCTCATTTTTATGAAGACTTAAGGAACACAACCGGCTTCTCCGACCTCCTGCCGCTGCTGCAGAAGAGGTACTCACCCACCGCAGCCCTGGCAGGCAAAAGGCACATGGCCATCCTAAGGACTAATTTGTAGCCTAGGTGCCAGTACAAACCAACCAACCAAATAAATCAAACTGAATACGTAGCAGACAAGCATTGAGGGATACAAACTGCAGAAACAGAAGACATTTCCAACACCACTGCACCATCACCCCAGGTTATAAAGCAGTCATCAGCAAAAAATAACAGCTTTTGTAATCATAGTTCTGAGTTTCCTGGTGCCACTTCTTGCTTTCAGTATTATCAGCATGAGAAGAGGGACCTCAGCCAATTTTTCTTTTTTATCATCTGAATCTTAATGAAGTTTATGTCCCTGCTTGCTGTTAAATTACACAGATTAGTAACACATGAGTAAAATAAATGCAATCGTTCACATGATTAAATTTTAAATTACCACATCTGAGACGGAAAGCACAAACAACACGCATTTGGCATGTATGGAGCATTTGTTGCCCAGGTTTGAAGGCAGGACTTCTGTCTGAGAGCCTTTACCTCTTCAGCTTACAAAGTAATTTGTTTAGCTGGCTGCTATTACAGACTTCTCAGTGGGAGAAAGTACGTTCTAACATTGTATGAATACTGTGGGAGTGAAATACAACAACAAAGAATGATCTGGCCTTCCACTTGGTCAAATGCTTCTGAAGCTGTGGCAACCGCCAACACTGCACAGATGCACGTAAATGAAGGACACAAAGGTATGCGTGTGCATGGACTGTAACCCATCACATTTCCACACTGATGTTTAGATTCTGCCAAACAGTTATCTCAGAGGGTCTTATATCTTGCAGCTCTAATGACAGGATTATCAAATACCCACGAATATGACCCATCTATGTGTCTATTAGCAAAGGGGTGCTCCACTTCATCTCATTTGGAGCATATCCCGTTCATCTCAGCCCCGCTTAGATCATACACTACTTTGCAGCTGTGTACATTCGTAATGTGTTCCTATCAGGTGCTTCATATACATCCCAATCCTACTGCTAACACCATTTTATTAGTTAATCAATCAAGTCTAAATGTTTCTGAGTTCAAACCAGCAGCTGCTATGGGTTGACACAGGTCCAGCAATGCGTGGTTTGTTTAGGATTACGTCCTGGATTCATCTCCACCTCTAACGATATTCATGGTGCTGTGCAGCAAGGGCCTGAGCACCATTTTTCTACACCAATTAGTTAGCTTATCAACTGAAGATAGCTCAGGATGCTCGGGATCGGAAACACAGCACCAACATAAACTACTTTTCCTAGCAATGACTGGTAGAGACAATTAGGGGCCTTGCCAAAACACAGTGTACATCTCAGTGCTGCTTGAATGTAATACACTCCGAATCAGCAGAGGCAGATCACTTGACCGGCTTGATCTGGGGCGGGGGGGG
>Ga0065711_1003036_pt1 | contig 31778 bp, 25 predicted proteins | sample Hoacrofraction12_FD_59098 | JGI IMG/M metagenome (GOLD analysis project Ga0065711, IMG submission 59098) | Hoatzin crop microbial communities from Cojedes, Venezuela - Epithelial fraction 12 v2 (version 2) | ecosystem: Host-associated > Birds > Digestive system > Esophagus > Crop | place... | reverse complement strand
GGGGGGGGGTCGGGGACTCCCTACTCCTTTTTGTGTGTGTGAGCCCCCCGGTGTGAAGGGGGGCTGCACCTGCTGGGGTGTCGTGGGGAAAGGGGGTGTCTCATCCCCCCCCTCCCCGGCTAATGGGCTGGTTTGGGGGTTCACCCCCTTCCCCTGGGAAGGCGCAGGGTCCCCCAGCCCCATCCCCCCCCCCAGGGCAGCGGTGACCCCCAAGGGTAAACTTTTAATTATAAATTGCTCCTCAGTTTTGCCTATGGTCCTGCCCAGGTAAGTGCTTTGGTTTTGTTGTTTTTCCAGGCGGATTTAAACCCGGGTTTTTTTCCAGCCGGGGCTGATTTTCATGTGATTTTATTTATTTCATTTATTTTATTTTTTTTTCTGACTTGGCTGGTGGAAAATAAATCTCAGGTGAATGTCGCGCCGAGCAGCTTTCTCTGCCAGGCCACGCGTGACGGGGAGGAGAAGGCTCCCACTCGGGAAAAATCCCACCACCACCACGGCTGCCGCTACAAAGGGAGGCCGGCGGTCGCTGCGAGCGTTTTTTAAAGGTCTTGGGTTCTCCGCTGCGCCTAGGCCCCAAGTCAGGAGGTAAATACTGCAGGGATCAGCAGGAAAGTGGGGTGGCCGGCCGGCCGGCCTGGGTGAGGTTTTGTTGGCGGCGTCGGACAGCATCCCCTGGCACACGGGCTCTGCTCTTCTCACCCCGCCGTGAAGTTTCGGGGGGAAGCGTGAAGTGAAAAAACGCGCTTGGTGAAAGAACCGCCTTGCCGTGTTAGCCGGGAATGGTGCGCGGCATGCTGCGCAGGGCACGGTCAGGAGCGTGTTTTGGTCTGTATCGGTGGCGGTGACTTCGGTTTCAACGTGGAAGTGCGGGCTGTTTTGCCGAGGGCTGTTTCGGCTGTGTGATGAAGCCTGTGCTCTTCGAGAAATGTGTTCCCCTCTCTATAAGCATTTTATTGCTCTCACTTTCAGTTTTGAGGTGGGAAAACCGAGCCCTTTTATAGTCAGTTTAGGTCCATTGTTTTCTCGAGCTTCCGGCAAGAATCATTCCTGCCGTGACCACAAATACGTTGCTTAAATCATGAGACTGTTGACGTTACAGATTTGTTTGGGTCAAGTGAAAAAACCTCTGAAGATTTGAGAGAGTGCTGTGGAGGGACGTACTCTCTGCCGGGTGGTTTTGGCTGGCTTGTGCTATGCTGTAATTCCAGCGTGCGCTTTATTTAGGAAAAAAAGTGCAAAGGTGCTGTCATGACAAAGTCGGCGGGGTGGTGGCGAGTAAAACTGTTGCTCAGGGGAAATTTTGCTCAGTTTTGAGTGATGTGCCAACTGTTACAGTGGGAACGCTGGCCAGCGTGCACGTACAGAGTCCGCTGCTCTGCTGATCTTTCCAGCAAGGTGCTGGTTTGTCTGGAAAGGGTCTTTTTTCACTGGGAGTGTGACACTTGGGTGCCTGGACAGTTGAAGGGCCGAAGTTTGCCTGGGTCTGGGATCGGGAGCATGCTGGGCTTTCTAAAGTGCTTTATTTTTGAGTGATCATTGAAAGCACCATGGAAGGACTTGAATACTTCTCCGACGTTGTTGGGGGTGAGCTCGGTGATGGTTTGCAAGAGCAGCTGTGCCGTTGTAGCTAGGACAGGAGGACACAGGTGCTTTTGGTGAGTGTTGTCATGAAATACCTTGCACGTGTGAGGGATGGAGCTTGGGCTTACCTCTGAGTGCAGCCTGAAAATAAAAAGCCTTGGAAGGAATGGGCAAGGACCCTAAAGGAGCCGGCGATGGTGGGGCAGCGTGTCCCATCCTGGTGACCCAACTGGATGCCCAGCGCAACAGGTACAGAGGAACGGGGAAGCGTTAGGTGGATATGACAAGTTGACGTTGTAAAGGTGGGGAGGTTAAAATTATATAGTCTAATTTTTATTTATAGCCATGCCTGTTTTGAAAACATACTGTGTTTGACCGATACCGCTCCTTAACTTTTAAACTAATAATCTGTCCTCGTAAAATATACAAATACTACGTAATATTAATACCTTTTAATACCTTTTGGGTGAACTGTATTCAACTGTCCTGGCCGTTGTTTTCCTCCGCTGAAACTTGTGTGTGCTTCCAGGTAGTAAATAAAAGCTGTTACCTTTGCTAAGCACTGCTGGAAGAGCGAGGCTTGGGGAGCATAGTTCATCTGTGATTTACTGGAGTGCAGAGGGTCATCTGAGTTCAGCCTTATTTTTAGCTCTGTTTGGTTTCTTTTTTCTTTTTTTTTCTTTTCGGTTTTGATACGACGGTTGAGACAGCGTTACCCTCCAGCAGATAAAGTGTAGTTGCAGGTTTCTTCTGGCAACACTGCAAGGTCATCTTCTCACGGCGATGCGAGGGTTTATTTGTTGATGTGAAGGGTTATTGCATGTTGATAGTTAGATTGAGGCCCTGGCTTGGGCTTCTTGAGCTAGAAGAGCTTCCGCGTGGTGGACTTTGTGTTTTTGGAAATATGTGTGATTTTAGTACTTAATACATCATGAAATTAAACAGTTATCTGTATAATTTGAAAAAGGAATTGGGTGAGAGAGAACTGTACAGGAAAAAGAGCGTGTACAACTACAGAAAGGCATTAGCGAGGGAAAAGAAAACTACAGGGGGAAGAAGGGATTTAAAAACAAGTTCATGAAGGAAAGCCAAGCTGGAGAGTGATGCACGTGAAGAACAGAAATGTTTTGATGGGAGTTTCATCCTGTTCCGTGCAGAATGGGAGGTTATTGGAGCTGCTGTAAGACAGGACAGAGCTTTGAGACATTCCCTTAACACAGTGGCTTCAAGAAGTTACATTTTATGCGTAAAAGCAAGCTGGGATTATTTTTGTGGCTCTGGTAGTGGTGAGTATTCTGTCAAACCTGATTTCAAGCAGAAATTATGCTTAAAAGTTGTCAATGCTGAAAAATACTCCAGTTTGGGAGAGATGGACAAGGGCGAGTGTAACTGTGTCACCGTGAGATGATGCGCAGGGAGATGTTATCAAAAATAAATCCACATCTGCCCACCTTTGCTTTCAGACTGTTTCTCAGGAATAAGTTCCAGATGAAGCCGATTGTTCTGTAGTGAGACTTCTTCCATTAAAATATGAAAATAATAAAGGTACGCTCTGGGCTGCAAGCTTACTGTCGGCCTTTTAATGTTTTTTAACTTGGTGGTACTTCTGGTGCCTGTTAAGCTACACTGGGTTTCTTCACTTTCTCTCACCTTGCCCCTTAAGAGTAAAGTATTTTTTGTTTGTGTTATAGTAAGCTGCTTTTTAAAAAGTCCCTGTGCTGTGAATAAATTTTATGGATAAATGTAATTAGGTCACCGTTTTTTTCACAGCCCCAGCCCAGACGTGGGCAAACATCGCACGATGAAGGACAAACGGATTGATTTGCGTTGAACTCGGGTAACGTTGCGTGTCTGCTGGCTCTGCAGGGTTAATTCCGTGCTGTACCTGGGAGCCACACTGGAGCCAGCGTGGGCTCTGGGCTCGTGTCAGTAGGTTTTTGTTTTCCAAACTTCCTTGTGTTTGGAGGGAGTTCAGCTTCCTGGTTGCTGATGGTCTCTCTGCAGGCACCAGTAAACTTGAGCTTAATGTGTGACCGTAGCTGTTTTGGTGTCGGATTGGGTATCTCTGGGCACAGGCATTTTTCAGGTTATTGCAGCGGGGTGATTGTCGAAGGTTTGGGATGGGTTTTAACAGGCGGTCATTTAAAATCTTGCTTTTTTTCAGTTTCTGAGAAGCGGAGAGGAAGGGTCAGCGTTTGGGGGGATTTCTGTGCGAAGCACATCGTTGCTGTGTGTGGAAACTTGGCGTTTGTAATGTTGCCTCAGTAATTGAGTGTCTGCTTTAGTTTCTCAAAGTTACTTTAGCTAAACTGCTGTAGTCCCTTTCAGAAAGCAGAGTGCTGGTTCCTGCTCTGTTGGGTGGCATCTTCTGAATGCGTGCAGCTTCCCAAAAGCCCAGGAGAATGGCAAGAAGTGCAGGATGTCTTTCAGGAACGTCAGAGACCACGTGTGAAGTCGGGGTGAGTTTCTGGCAGCGCTTACCCAGCGTTCGGGTGCGGGCCAGGTTGTGCCGTTGGAGTGGGACTGCACTGGTAATCTTCTAGTTGAACTGAGACCGTTGAGGAGGCTTTGGGTGCGTGGGGTTTTCTGTCTTGTCTGATTGTAGCTTAGCAGAGAGTTGAGCATGAGAGGAAAATGCCCAAGAATTTCTCTGAGGAGAGCATCTTCAGTGTATCTTGAAGGACCGGGGTCTCTGGGTTGCTGTGATACCCCCTGGGAGTTTGGAGCTGATGCCGTCTTCCCTCCCTGCTGACTGCCATTACGAGTGGCTTTTTTCCAGAGCATGTGATACAGCATCTCTCTGCACTCTCTGGGGTTTGTCTGTTGATGACTTTGAAGATGAGGACCCAGGGTTTAGGAAGCTAAAAACTTGGCTTGAAGAGCGTGACGGTGGCTTTTGTATAAAGCGCTGTGGCTCCCTGCGCCTTGGCGGATCAGCTCCGGCTCCTGGGCGGCCTTGGCGTTGAACTGGAGCTGAAAGGGGAGCGCGGCTGGCAGTCCTCTGCCAGGTGCCAGTGGCAGCCGCTGGCGAGGAAGGGTGGTGGGAGCGTTGGGGTCGTGAAAGGGAAGGAGTGGCGAGAGGTGGGCAGGAGGGGAGGAGCTGGGCTGAGATCAGAGGTGTTCCTTGCTCTCTCTTTTTTTGAGTTCAGGAGTGAATTTTCTGAAATTGCAGCCAGATGCAGGGAAAGGAGGCAGCGGTGTTGCCTGAGGAGCATTTCCGTGTTAGAAGTTGCTGAAGCTGTGGAGGTCATGCACCTTGGGAGGGTACACAGCGGGAGAGAAGCTTCTGAAATCACAGAGACTTTCCTTGCTGTTCCGTGGTACCGGCTCTTGTGCAGGGGAGGAACGGGCACGGGTTTGTGAGCGCATTGCCAAAAAATTAAGTGCTTTTAGACCTCTCTGCTGTCTCCCCTGTTGATGTTCCCCAGCCTTGGCACATCTTAGCGTTCTTTCAAGCAGAAATAGCTTTAATTTATTTAATGACAAAAGCTAATCATGTTATAGTGCAGATATGTCACTTTACCAGCTTTGTAAGATTTTTGTGGTGAAATGTTTTGGAGAAAACTGTTCTTCCAAAAATGGGATTTCAGATAGCTGATTTTCTGCGCGTATCTGAGGACAGGATTGTATATGTCCTCTGGCAGAAGTCTTGACACTTCAAATGGCACTTTAGCCATTTAAATATATATGTATTTAATGTGCAGTACTGCTTTTTGGAACACAGTTTGTGTTTTTATCTATGGTAAGAATTCAGTGAGAGAGTAATAGGAGACTTAGAACAAATAACTTCCCTTTTAGATGTTGGGAAGTAGAAGGGTTTTCATCTGTGTGTATGGGTTTTGTCCATCATCTTAGGGCTGAAAGGCTCTTTCATGTTGTTAGCAAATGTTGGGGTGTGTTGAGCTAGTGCATTTGCTCCATTTTTGTTTCACACCCAGAGTTAGCAGTGAAGATCTCTCTTTAGAAGTCGTAGGTAACCTATATTTTCCTTTTCTCCCTAATCCAGCTGTTTCAGGGCTAGTCAACTGTCAAGTTTAGTTGCATGTAAATCCACTAATATGATTAGAGTTGCTGGAATTTTTACTCTGGGGAATAATAGATGGGTAGTATCACTGTTTTACAGGCATTTCTTTAGTAGAAGACTTTATCTGTGACGTGAATATGTCTGCTAGCAATTGCAAAGGCTTTTCTGGAATGAATGGGGAAGAGAAGACTGGTGTTTATTACAGGGCGTGAAGATGTAGGTGGAGGAGTTGTGTGCCCCACGGTCTGGAGGAACCAGGGGAGCTCATTTTTCTTTATTTGGGGGAAGATAATTGATGTGACTTCTTGTAGTGCCGAGTTTTACACTCGGTGGTAATTCCAAGAACTTCGCCCATGTACAGCTTTCCTTTCCAGACTGTGGGCTTCGTTTTGCCTCCCAAATAGGAAACGATGATGTGGAACAGCTGGAAGAAGAAAATAGAATGGGTTCTTAAAAAAGAAAAGGATCAAAGGGAGGAGAGCAAAATAAGCTTTTAGGCTAGTGAAATTTTCCAGTACATGTTATTCTTATGTTTTATGGTATACGTTTGGAAGATGTCCCAGGACGCGCTCTCTCTTTTCGTAGTAGGTGATGGCAAGCTGTTGCTGATGGGACTTGAGTCAAATTGCTGCTGGGCATGTAACTAGGTTAATGGGACAGCAATTTTTTTTCTTTCCTGAAAGGAAAATTACACGTTCCCTATTCTGATTGTACCTTAAGAATTGTTTTTATCTTTGTTTGCTGTGTAGTCATCTGAGGTGGAGAGAAAAGGACAAGTTTCCCCGCACTGAGATGGTATCAGATTTAAATCAGTTCTGCTACCAAAAATAATACGTTTCTGGTGTTGATTGTAACACCTTTGTGTATTCTTTATCTGGATGAGAGTTAAAATATTTGTAGAGCTTCAAATAGGCCTGAAAAAAACCAGAGTGGCTTCTAAAATGTGCATCTTGAAAGAAAAATGTATCCAGTCCTCGACCGATACCAGTTGTGTTCTCCAAAACCGTCAGTGAAGTGTTGAAATGGGTTAGGACTTGTTGAGATGCACGGAGCAGCTGCTTCTTTCCAAGTGGTTGGACTCGGCAGGAATGAGACTCTCATGCTCTGGAGTCAGAGCATCTGCAGGGGAATAACTCTGTAAAAGTCGCAGACACGCAGACCATCCCCGCTCTTACCAGGGGAGCGGACTTCACGTGGTACGTCCTCAGGGTGGTAGGAGAAGAAATCTCGCTGCCAATCTTGGAGTTTGCTCTTGGTGCTGTGAAAACACTGAGCAAGGAAGGATTAATGCAGTTAAAGATCTTAAAGAACACAGATTTTCCTGAGTTTGGAAAGCTTTTGGGAGGTGGAAACTAATAGGCATTTGCACTGATTCTTTCTTTCTCTGGTTGCCAGAAGATGGTTGTTTATTTGTTTGTGTTTCGATTTGATTTACATGTGAGAGTGACTGCATTCAAGTTACAGAATTACTAGGAGTAGTCTGATTTACATGTCTCTGTTGCTGGTGGCAGTTGAAAATCCATTTGAACTAATGGTATGGCTGTGCTAATGGTGGTCGGAAAGAGAGATTTCCCTCTTTTATGCATTATTAAGAAGTCATAGAAGTTACTGTGCCTTGAAACCAGCGTTTTTCTGGGCTTATTTTGTTCTTTCGTTGAAAAGCAAAAATGACAGGAGTCTTCGGTCTTTTCAGACTAAGCAGGAGACTCTTCCCGTAAGCATCAAAGGGAAAGATTTTCTTAGTGATACTACTTCGAGCTTTGTTTTTTTTAGTCAGCCAGGGTCTTTGAAAGGCTCCTAACATCCTGAAGAAAGGACATGTCTGTAAAGAAACGTGCATTTCCACTAAATGTTGAGACCTAGTGCTTTTGTCCTTGGACTACCACGAGGTCTTGCACAGAACTGTCGAGTCTGATGTGAAATTGGAACAAAATCTGGTCTGGAAACGCTCTGGAAGTCTTGAATTCTTGTTTGTGACAACATACAAGGTGCTTTAGGCTTGACTCTGGACGGTTTCTTTTGCAGCATGCGGCTGATGAGGAGACTCAATGTCTGTAATTAAATTTGAAAGGGAACTCAGGAGGCTACTATAGCTGAGGGGAGGTAGTCTTTACTGCTTATTTGGGGGGGAAGTCAACAACTGAAGTCAAAAAGCATTTAAAGCACGTTTGTTGTGATTTTTGGTGTGAATTTCATGGTGTGTCTCATGAGTACAGTGGGAAAGGGGTTTCAGCAGTTGGTGGGTCATGCCCAGCTTTAGCACGGCGGAGTTCGTGTGGAAGGCTCGTTTGGACACATGGTTTCTTGAGCTGGTGAGACACCTTCCGAGTTCAACTGGCTGTAGAATATAAAGCTGGCTTCAGTTTGTGGCCCCCTTTCTCACCGCTGCTTACACAAGTATAAATGCTAGTTACTGGACAGTCTCTCTGCAAACACTTTTCTGGGCCCTGCGTTTGGTATTCAGGATGTGCGAAATGCAGATAATTCGGCTGTCAACCTTTCTGTGCAACTTGAGTTTGATGTTTTCCTTCAGCGTAGATTTCAAAGCACTTTTATGTCTGTCTTTTCAAAAGAAAAAAAGATCTAATTTTTGTTGACATGCAGATCACAAAGTGTAATTTTTGATGAGGTTAAGCTGTTCAGCTTAATTGTATTGATTACATCTCCAAAACAACTTTTTTAATTAAAACAAAAAGTTCATCTGCCCAAATAAACTACTTTATGTTTAAATATTTGGTTCTGAGGTTGTGCACCAAGTTTAACTTGAAATTATTTGCATTCCCTCCCCCAAAAGCGTGATATTTTGTGGCACGGTCTGTGGCAGCACTACCTGGTATTGCAGGCATTCGCCAAAACAATTGTTGCCGGCACTTGGCACGGTCCCCATCGCTCCTTGCTGAAGCCAAAGCACACTTTATCCACTCAGGCTGACATTAAGATTGTTAAATAAATGAATGAATTGTACTGCCGCCGAATTCCCATTCTGGCAGCTGAAGAACATGTGAATTTTATAGCCTGGACCTCTGTCCAGAATGTCTTACTGAATGGCCTGGATGTCAGGAGTGGGAACAGTCAGCAAAAAGCTTTCTAGTAAAATGTCTGTGCCTTGATGAGAATTACGGTGTGGAGTGGTGTGAAAGCCTGAGTTACTGGAGGTCTGATCGTCCACGATGAGCATTAATCAATCTGTGAAGGGCGTGTAGGAAGGAGCGGGAGCACAGCAATAAAACAAGGGAGCAGGAGAGAACTGAAGAGGGGTGGAGAGCTATTTCTCCAGTGGCAAGACAGGTCAGCCTTGCTGTTTGAAAGGAGTTTGCTGGGGGAAGAATGCAGCCAAGCTGAGAAGCGTTGAAAGCAGGGGTAACTCTTGGTCTCCGTCAGGGAGTTTGGAGCCTCACTGGCTGAAGTAAAAATGCTGAAAGGTCACTGAGGGTTAGGAAGATCTTGGAGAGTTCTGCTGGACTTGCACCTCTGGGAGGAGGAGGTTGAAAACACTTTCTCAAAGGAGGAGACTTGACTTGTCAGGCCTGGATTGCTTTTTCTTGTGCTCTGATTCCATCTTCATTGTTATTATGCTGTGCTTAAGGTGACGTCTTTACTTAGAAATAGGGGACGTATAAGATCTGTAGCGTCCGTGCTTGCTGCGGGTGGGTCAAAAATGTCTCTGAACTGTGAAGAAAAAAGTAGAAGTGTGTGTTGACCAAACAGTTTGGTGAACCATGTAATTGTGTCTCTGCAGGCTGGTTGCACTGCAGCCCCAAATAACATCAGAGATGCTCTGCACCAGGGATAGTTTAAAATGTTTCGTTTGGCCCATTCCTGTCCTGAAGCGTAACAAAATGTCAGGATTTAAGACCATATTCAGTGCTTTCAAACTGGAGCAAAACCTCTTCTTAGTTGTCTCTTCTTCCCCTCCCCGTGCCTTAGTGTTTGTCTTGATTACAGTTAATCTGATAAAAGGCCGCTGAAATAGCACTGGTGACTAACGTGGTCCTTGGTGCATCCTTGTTTGTGTTTTAACAGGTGATGTCACTCATTGCTGTGGCGATGAGGAAAGCCGGGTGGTTGGGTAATGCTTGTAGGTGCTGAAGTTTAGAATCTTTGAAGACCTGCTATGAATACAGTGATATTGCAGTTCCCATGTAGTCTGAAATCAGGAAAATTGGGGTTTTATGCTGAGCAGAAAAGGAGTAGTCCTGCCTGCTGCGGTGCGCAGTGTGTCCCGTTGATGCAAACAGTCCCGAGCAACCAGAAGACAGAGAGAGGTCCTGAAATTCCCGTTTCTTTCCCGTCTGGGATAGCACATCAGGCACATCCTCACTGACTTGGGCCCGCGTGGTGGTTCAGCTGCGCAGCGTTACTTTGGAGGCCGCTTTGCGCAGTGAGGAGGGAGGTGTGTGCCTGGAGACCGTCCTCGATGGCCGCGTGCAGCAGATGCAGCCTTCCCGCGGTGTTCTACCTCTGCGCTTGTGGCCCGAATTCGACGGGCAGAGCTAATGGAAGTAAAAACAGCATTTTTTTTTTTAAATGAGAAATGCTCTGAGACTGATTTACTGCTCATCTTCAGGCTCACCTGGGTTAAATATATTGTTGCTATCACTTTTTCTTCAAGCACACTGTAGAGCTGTGGGTAAAGTATGCAACTGAGAGTCCTTATGAGGAAAAATTGAACGTGTGGAGGATTGGACCAAGAAGACCCAGAGCTCCCATCCAACCTATATCCCTCTGAGCTATGTCTTTTTGTGCAGCAGTGTAACATGTATCGCGCTGTCTTCGCTAGATGCCTGTTTTCTCAGGTTTTCATTTTGTGTGACGTGGGATTTTTAACTCGGGAGAAGTCGTAAGCTCCGCATGTGGCAGGAGGGTACTTAGGATTTCATTTCATTTTGATAAACCACAGAAATAAAGATTATGGGGGGGAAAATCACGAGGCGTAACAAAACTAGGAGTCGAAATGAGCATTAACGCTCTCGAAAAGCAGACTTCTAGAATTTGTTGCTTGGCTGATGGAAGGGCCATCAGTCTGGGTGACAACACTGCTGTCACCGTGATGCTTCTTGACAGATTGACCAGCAGAGCATTACATTTTCCCATGAAGTCACAGCATGAAGTATTAAAGACACGGTAGGAAATGTAGCTGAGTGAATGAGACTGTAAACTGCTAGCCTGTTTGATATTCATGCTTATCATACAGATAGAAAGCCTGGCTTGGAGATACGCAGTTGCTGCTGTAGGGTCCCGAACCCCCAGGGGTGCAAGCGGTGGCTGTCCTTGTGGAGAAGAGGCATGCGTGGGCTGCAGCCTTGTAAGCTATAGTAGCTTTTCTGTGGTTTTAGGGTGCAAAGTTTGAGGTAAGTGGGCTGGGGGTGTTCTGTGTTAATGGCATGCTTAGGAAGATAAAAATAAGTAAGCTGGTTTTTAGTAGATTACAGAAATTCAGACTCTTGGGTGAAATTTGCCATGAATGAGCGCTGTATTACTTGTGTCTGAATTGGGAACTTTTTTTTCTGGTCTTGTAACAGCGTGCCCCCAGATGCAGATAATAGCTGGTGCTACAGGGGAGCCGGAGACGTAAGATTTTACTTTATGAATTCAGAGTGAGAGAAGGTAGACTGTAATACCCACGTGGAAGTTTTTTTCAGGCTGTAAGCTGAATAAAGGCTAAGTAAAAGCTTGGTAACCTTTCTCTGCAAGGAGATAGGTTTCTTCCTGGTCTGCCTTCCTCCGTATGTCTTTTTTAGTTATGTCATCTGGCCCTCTCTGCTTTCTCTGTTTGGACTTTTAACGTCCTTAACTGGGTATGTGTTTGCAGTATAAACTCAGTGTAGAAATAACTGTGTGTGTGTTAAGTAACTGTTCTGAAGGGGGGGGGGGAACCAAACCCACAAAGCAAACAATCCCAATCTTTGCTTGCTGGCGAGGCGGTTGGGAGTAGAGGAATTCCTCGGCAGCTCCGGGTGTTGCCTGGTGTAAGCTGTCCTCCCCAGGCACGCTGACAGCGGCTCCACGCTTCGCAACCCAGGCCCCGAAGTGCGTTTGTCAGGGTAGCTCAAAGCAGCACCCGAAGAGTGGCTGAGCAGGTCTGAGTCTCTCTGCGAGCGTGCGCGCAGCTGGTAGCGGGCCAGAAACTGCTGTTTCAGCTGCTAATCAGGGGACAGAAGTATGCTAAATTTGGGGATATTTATTTTCTTTGCAGTGTGATTCAGTTTGTGTGAGATACTGTATGTTTTGGATATTGTGGTGTGAATTGTTTTCAGCTCAATGATTGGAATACAGAAGTATTTTACAAGAAATATTGTATCAGCAGTTGCATTACAGAATGTGAAAGGTAGAACGTGAGCATGGCTTTAGCTCTGCTGTCTTGTCTGTGGCATTTGATTAAAAATACTATTTTTTCTACCAAACGAGATGGCTGGATCAGATGCCTGCACCTAAAGGTCTGGAGGAGAGCCAGAGAGCCGTACCTGTTAGTTTTGGGATAGACGGAAAGCTAAAGTAACTTCAGAAAGGAGCACGCTGTTGTGTGTCGCTTGGCCAAATAGGAGACCAAAACCTTGTTCTCCCGTGGCTGTCTCCTCCCGATTGCTCCTTGTGATCTCTGTCGAGCCGCCTTGCTTGCAGCCTTGCGTTGTGTATTTTTACGGCATTTACCAAGGTACTTGCTTAGTCTTGGTCTTGCATAGCAGCTGTTCAGTGTAAGACTAGTACTGTTATTTTTTTTTCTTCCTCTTCAAAATCCGAATGCAATAAAGGAAAGCAGATCAGTCGTCACAAGTTCTGGCTCTGACACTGCCCCGCGTCAGATTTGCCCATATTCCCCCAGCTCTTCCTTGGCCACTACTTGGGACTTTAGTGGATGTGATGTTTCTCTCTGAATGCTTGTCTCTGACTAAAGATTCCTGCTTTTTTTCCCCTGCTTCCATCTTACTTTCTTGAATGACGCAGTTTTTTTGCTCTGAAGACTGCTCCGCGTTGGCTGGGGGTGATGCATCTGCCCACCTCGGAACTGCTGCCCGTCGGGGAAGAGCATCTGCCGCCTTCCCTGGTAACGGCTGCCATGAGTTTGCCTGGTGGCCTCGCTGGATGAAGTGACCCAGGAAACTTTCTGCCCATCTTTTCTTCTCCCAACCCTCCCATTCCCTTCCGCCTTTAAATGTTTTAAAGAAGGATCTCTTTACCAAAGCGGGTTAGGGAGGAATCGGATGGTTTTCAGGCTGGCAGCACCGGGGGGGTGTGGTGTGGTTAGCTTGGTGCTGGTGGTGGTTATCAGCTGGGGCAGAAATGTCTGCAGCGAGCAGCAGCTGGAGCGTGTTTCTGGCAGCCTCTTTGCATTTGTCCGCTCTGGAGGGAGGTTTGCAGTGTGCAGAGTCACCTCTAACGCGCGGGCTTGGGGGGGTCTCGGGAGCTGGCATACCGTGTCCCTGCCGAGCTGCTGCTTACGTAAATAGGTTGTTTAACGCTTACCAAGGGCTTGGTAGCCAGAGGGTGGTCTAGAAGAACTTTGTAGAAGAAAGTGGTGTTAAGCTATCTCTCTCTTTCACGTAAAGTTATTTTTTTCTGTTCTGTCATAGTTAATTACAAAAATAAATGCAGTTAACTATCCAAAGGACTTTTTTCTTACTGCACCATGTGGAGAAATGCCTTGTTCAAGATGCTTTCTTCCCTCTGAGCTTGGTTCATTTTTAGATGCTGAAGGGCATTTTGAGACTTTGTTTTAGCTTTGTTTTGCATCACGTTTATATGAAATAGACAAAAAAAAATATCTGATGTTTTGCTAAATGTTTTTGGAAAGAACAAGCTTTGTGGATAATCATTTTTATGTTCTACCTGCCCCTTGGTGTGTTAAGGCTGTAGAAGAATTTTCTCTACCCTGAAGAAAGGCTTTGAGAGATTAACCTTCAAGTAGTCACTTGAGGAGGGTTGATTAAGAAATATACTCAACGTTAGGTTTAATCAAGTTTTGAATAATGGAGTTAGAAATGACTGTCACTCCTGTAATCCAGTTATTTTTAGATCGGGATTGGTATGTGCCACTCCCCAAGTCATCTATACCATTGCTCTGAAGCCACCCTGATCAAAATGCTGTTGGACGGAGTGGATCTGCTCCGGTTTCGTACTTGCTGCTTCATGCCGTGAGCACATCCCTTATTAAACCATCTTGTGCCAAAACTTGGCAATTCGGAGCAGAGGAGTTCCAGCGCTGCACTGAGGGTTGCTACCTGACATACAGCTTGAGTATGTAATTAGAAACAACGTGGTGGTATTGATGGGCGTACTCAGCTCCTTTCATATGCAAGAAATATTTGTAATTGTGTTGGGAAGGAGCCTGGTGAGTCACCGAACCCTTAATCGCCTTTAGCTCTTGGATGCCTTGGAAGAAAAAGGCCGTAGGTATGAAATACCTCCAGGATGTGGAGAAGATGTGCCTGAGCCGGAGCTTTAGCTGTTGCGGTGTCAGCAAGTCTTTCGTGCTGGAAGGTCTAATGGTGGGGTGCTGCGAGTCCTGAGGCTTGCTGCTGCCCTCAAGCATGGGAAGCTTGCTGGCCAGGTTCTCATGAGAGCTTGCTGAGCGTCAGCGTGCTGCTTCGGCGCTGCCCTCTTCGCCGTCGGTATCACGGCGTGGGGGCCAGCGCTGTTTACACGTGCTATCTTCAGCTGAGCGCCTCGCAGGGAACGGTGTTTGTGAAAATCGAGACCTTTGCTCTTGCCGCTGAGCGCTGGAAAGCCGTCCTTTGCCAGTCTGCAAGGGGGTGTGCGTCGTAGCTGGTGGTTGGCTGTGTGCTTTCCCTTGCCTAAAGGTGAGAAGAAAACTGTTTCTTTGCAGTAGCTTCCCATCTTCAGCTTGGGAAAACAGAAAGTTACATCTGGGTTAAAGCTGAAGCGGTAGCTGTGGACCGGGATGGGTATGGGGAAACAGCCAAGGCTGTTTGCCGTTCGCTGCTGTTCGAGAGAAGCCTGATTGCAAAGGGATCAAGTGGAGGAAAGTGGGGTCACTGGCATGGGAAGTGAATGACTGCGGATTGTTTTAAAGGAGCTTCTCCACTTTGTTGACCTGCCCTGACTCTGCAGAGAGAATCGGAGCACCCAATTTACTAAATTCCCCTTAAGAACAGAGAAATTGCAGCAAAATAGTCTTTCAAGGGACTGAAAAGTTATTGTCCAAAAGTAAAAATGAGCTGCACGCGTGCCTGGCAAGCACTTCACAATATTGTTTTGGTGGTGTCTCGGAATAATATCAGCTTACCCCTAGAAACCTTTGGTGTCGATGTGGTCAGCAAAAGGCCAAAGCTTGCATGAAGTTCATCTCATGGTGCCTTCAAGCAGAGAGCTGTTTAACCCTGAACTGGAATAGTGACTTTTTTCTGCATTATTCCCAGGAGACAGGGCTTGTCTTTGCTGTGCCTGGGATGTCCACCCATAGGTTTTGGTTTCTGGGCTGCTATGTCAGTGTAGTGTAACCACAGCGCAGGAGCTGTCGCTGGTGTGAAGTTGCCCGTGAGAGACCTCAGATGCCACATGTTCCAAACTTTAGACAAGTAGGTAGGATCAGAGGGCAGCCTCGCATTTTCCCGTCCACAGGAAGAGAGTTTGCAAGGTCTCTGTGCTCTTTTTACAGGACAGGACAGTATCTTAAGAGCATCCCAATCTTGGAGGTGACTCAAGCCGCTGCGAAACGTGATTGAATTGAAATCAGTGAAGTGATTCCAATCTCTATACTGAAAGCGTACGTCGTCCCCTTTGCAGTTTACAGCTTGGTAAAGGCAAGGAACATAAAAGCAGGAAACCTTTACCGACAGTGCTTTGAAGAGGCTGCTTGTTTGACACGTCTTTTGGTTGCGTTGTTTGTCCCTTAAAGCCTATTTATGTGCTGGGGTGCTGAGGCCGCATGCAGAATGTGCTGCCTGGCAGCCGAAGCGTTGGTATTGAAGGTGGCAGAGATCAGCAGTTGGTGCTTAAATCCACCTGGTCTGTGGCAGCTACACTTGGAGCTCTTTTCCTGGCTTTAGTAAACTTAATGAGGTTCTTGTCTAGCTTTTCTTAGGTCTTCATTTGTTTTCCCATATGAATATTCAGGTATAAGCAGCATCGCGTAGCTCTTGTGTAGTTTGTGATAGCGTACGTCAGAACTCCTGCTTTTTCCTTTCTCCCCTTAGATGTTTCATTGAGTAACTTTTATTATAGATTGTTTGATTCCTAAACACTGCCATTTCATAATTGCATCTCAAAATGCGTGTTATCTTTGATCAGTCCTTCTGGCCTGTACAAAGCAGAATTAAGTAGAACAAATATTTACATCTTGATTTATCTGAAAACAGAGTGTGATTTCATGTAGACGCTATTGATGTTCTCCTATCTATGGTGGTAACATTAAAGCTTTGGAGTAAAGAGTTTTTAAGTCAGTTGCTGCTTGATGCGTGCTGTGTTCGGGAATATAAATGAATAAAACTTACCCTGCTACGTTTTGTTCTTAATCATCATTGCAGTAGTCTTTCACTTATAGTTGGGAAATTGAATTTCCTGTCAAGGTACCAGCTCTGTTTGGAGTGCCAGAGTTGCAAGCTGAAGCCCAAGTCATTGCCAGTCTGAAATAGGTCTTTTATGGACTCTGTTTCTTTGTTTCTTCTGTATTTCTGTGTTCCTTCAGACTTTGGTTTCAAGCTTGCACATTGTAGCAGCTGGTGCCTTCGCTAGAGTTCCAAGCACAGAAGTAGCTGAATTTATGCCAGGTAACTTTTTTTCTTGCTCTTTCTGCTTTTTTGTTCTTCCTCGCCTGCTTTGTGGGTGTTTTGTTAATTGGGCGGCTAGACCTGAGAGCATGTAGCACCCTGGCATTAAAAAAAGGGGGGAAAAAAAGAGGTGATAGAAGAGCATGCTGTAAAATCCCCCTTCTGCAGCGGGCACAGATACTCTGCTGTCTGCAGTGCAAGGGGGTTTTGTTTTTTAAGTTCCTCTTCCCGCTCTGTGAGCCGCCCGCTCGACGTCGCCGCTCCCCACCTGCGAAGAAACAAAGGAGGCAAAAAAATATTCCTGCAGCCGAGGAGGGGAGGGCAGCGGGAGCGTGGGTGCGTGCTCCAGATGCCTCTTTGTGCTGCGGGGTGTGCGTTCGGATACGGCTCCGGCTTGCGTGCGTGGTCCCTTCGAGTGGATTCTCCTCCAGAGGCACGCGGGATGCCTGAAGAGCGGTAACTTTTTGCACAGCTGGCTAGTTTTAGTGAGACCTTCCACCGTTTTCCAGTGAAGCAACAGATCAGCACTTCTGCAGAGATCTTTATCTCGACAGTTAAGAGCGGGAGTCCTTTCTGTATTGAAAATCCTGAAAGGAAATAGTATCCTGTGTGAACTGTGGCTTTGTGCATGCTTATGTAATGGGCTATCAATCAAATTTAATTAAAACTGTGGTAACGGTGGAGTTTTGCTCCCTTTTAGTTCAGCTGCAACACAGGGGAAAAAAAGTTTTTATCTTTACAAGCTGTTCTTGCAGCAGTTATTGCTGTGATTGCAGTTATGAAGCCCTTGCTTTTAAGGCAAATAAATTAATTTGTTTTAATAAAGAAATATCTTGCCCTTGGGCCAACTCCAAAAATAGATGCAGACTCCCCGAAAGTCAAGTGCTTAAACGCAGCAGTATGGGTTAGTGTGCTTGGTGGTGCAAAAAAGGCAGGATTTTAGCGGTTTTGCCTTTGGTGCGTTATCCGAAGTGGAGCCTGCCAGCGCAGGTTTCTGTGAGCGAGCCGGTGCGCGTCCCGCGTGTGAACGTGCGGGAGCTCCTCTGCTGCAGCAAGGTCGTGTGGCGATTGCCACCTGGTCCCCTTGCATCCTGTGGTGGGAAGAATAAACGTTAAAGGGGTGGAAATAGGCACTCTGTTGGGTTTTTTTCGCACTGAAGTGTTTCCTTTGTATGGTTTTGTGTGAGGCTCTTTGCAGCAGTCCTGCCAGCATCAAAATCTTGGCTCTGTGGAGGTCAAGACTTGGGAAGCAGGGAGAGTTCAAACCTTGCTCCTTGGCTGTAGGCTCCAGCATGCAGTGAGCACCCGGTCTGGGGGAGAAGAGGAGCAAGCCTAGATGTACGCGCATTCGCCGCTCTTCGTTTTTACAGCAGAATTTTTGTTTCTTGGGACATGCGGTTTGCAAGCAGGTACGTGACCGCTGTGTTGTACCTCACGTGGAGGGTCCAGCTTCGTGGACGTGTGAGGACACGCTCCTGGTGCTGGTGGTTGCGTGGCTGAGGAGAGGAGCCGGTGTGCATCTGTATTTCAACCTCTGGGAGAAGAAATATCCCCCAGCAAGCATCAGTCCCTTCGAGACAGGGCTCGCCTGCATCACTCTGCGTGTCCAACTGGTGGTCCTGCGTGTCCATATTAAATGGTACACCAGTATCAACTGGGACCCTCCTTTGATGTTTTCTAGATGTCTTGGTTAGCTAGTGAGCAGTGCTGGGTTCTTGTGGTAACACTGAGAAAACAAGGGGGAAGAGTGTTGGTTTTATTTGGTGAAATCAATATTTAATTTATTTTCTCTTGAACTGTGAAAGGCTTGTGTGCTTTGCAGCGTGTTGGCTAATTATCTTGAAATGAGGAGCAGGTCTCTAAATGTGAAGGACCCAGAGAAGGAACACAAACACTTCCGCTGTACCAGCGGTGGAACAATAGCTCATCGCTGGGAGGAAGGGATTGCAGAAAAGCAAGCGGACTTTCAGAAATAGGGGGTTTATTTTCTATAGCTTACTATTTATATTGCACTCAGAGGCTCTTTGGGAACTAGATGTCCAGTTCCTGGAATGTGCGTCCCTTGGTCGAGGAAGGTTGGGCGCGAGCAGAGCGCGTCCTTTCAGTCGGCGTTTGTTAATGGACAATGCCTGGGTTACGGCGGCTTGGAAAGCGGCTCTGTGTTCATGCGAGAGTCCCCTCGCTCGCTGCCTCGCAGCTTGGCAGCTGAGGAGACGTCCCCTAAAGAGACAGGACTCTTCTTCCTCCCACCCTCACTTTCTTTCTGCTATATATCGAGCCGTTGAATAGGCTTGCATTGACCAGGAAGACAAAGACGTCTTTCAGGCTCTGGCTTTAGCCGCAGCCAGTGTGCTGTGGGCTTTTGTTAATACTTTCAGCCCCCCTTTCTCATTCAGCAGCCCTCACTCTCATTGTTAATACATTTCGGGAGCAGCACTGATATTTCTGAATTCATTTTGTTTGCTCAGTTCGCAGGAAAACTTGCAACAAGCTGGGGAGAGAACGCACAGCCTCTTACGTTCTCCGCCGAGTATTTTCTTTCATGCCTTTCGCAGGGAAAAGTGGATCGCGTAAACAGATCCTGGCAAATCCTTGCATGAGCGGAACGTGGTCGTGGAGCGTTAACGCCTGTGCAGGCTGCGTGCACGCGGAGGCTAAATGGCTTGTTCCAGTGCTTGGGAATACTAAAGGGCTTTCCCCTGCCCCAGCTGGATTAGTCCCCATGTTGTCCTGTTTAATTTTGTTATTGCATTAGCCAGCTAAAGATGTAAGCTCCTATTAAAACAGCCGTTTCTGCTAAGTGGCAGTGTAGAGTTGGAGAGTGTTGTTCAGCAGTTGTAAACTCATTCAGCAGCGTCCTAAAGTGACTCTGTTTATTGAGGGGGGGGGGGATATTTCCTCCTACCGATAGGTAGAGACGACCGAAAGGAAAGCTGCCTTTCCAATTCCATGTTGGTATATCTGAAAGTTACTGGGGGGTGCTCACTAATTGTTAATGAAACATCAGTACAGGAATTAATTCTTGGAAATGAAATTTTAAGAAGCTGCTGATGGAAAGTGCTGGCACATAGCAGGCATGGAAAATTAAGTGTAGATGCTACCAGGAGTAAGAATCGAGGTAGAATGATTGTTTCTCATCATGGAGCACGGTCATTTTAGGGGGAGTGCACCCCAAAATCAAATCTACTGTTGGGTGAAACAAACTGGGAGAACCGGACAGCGATGAAATTGATGGTGCAGGTGAGATAGTGTCAGCAATACTGTCGCAATCGAGGGATGGCCGGAGAGACTGCCTCGGGCATCGCAGCACCTCAGCGCACCTCTTTTTCCAGAAACGGTTGGCTTTTTGGCACTCCAGCCCGATTGTTAATAGCACGTAAGGCTGCGTCGTCTTTGTCTAGCATCTCCTCGACGGGAGCGTAAGTTGTGGAGTGCAGAGAAACAAGTGGGGCTGTATTTCTGCACCTTTGAAAGGATAACGTCACGCTCCGTCGTTAATGTGTGACAAGCCGGGAGAAGAATGGCATTCAGACCCATGGAGGGGCTTGAGGAAGTGGCGGAAGAAATACTTGGCACGAGAGCGCGACTTATTTTTTCTACTAATGGAAGACGACTTAAACTTTTGAATAGATGGGAGCTGAGCATGCAATTTCAAGCTGGAAAAAGCAGCCCCGGCCACAACTGTTCATCACTCCCCACCATCTTGTGCCTCGCCGTTGGGAAAGAGCGATTGCCTGACTTTCCTGATGAGAAAGTACCCGCGTGTGCGTCTGCTTTTTTTTTTTTGAGGGCTTGAAGGCTTTCAGATCCATAGTCTTTTAATGAATTAAATCAGCTTCAGGTAGATACAGCAGTACCGGGATGTAAGACAGGAAAATGTGCCTGGGTCGGCGTTTCTTTGCCGCGTATCTGGCGGGGCACGGATCTGCCTGATTGCAGCACACTTGATCATTTTGAGCAAATATTTTTCAGTGATGCTTTGCTATGGCTTTTTTTGTAGTGTTTTCTAAATCAGTGTGTACCTACACATGCAAAATAGGAATCGATGCTTCTCTTCTCATCTCGTACCTCTCGGCACTGCCCCGTTAAACGGGATAAACCAGGTTTTGAAATACTTTGATACCACTCAGTAAAACATGGATCTGGTTCATGTCGTTGCTCTCGGGGAGGAAGCTCTTCATCATCTCAAATTTAGCGTCATATTTAAAGGCTTCCTTTGCTGTGCGACCAACAAAAATAAATCTAATATTTCATTAATTACTCAGAAGAGGTTTATTTACCCGGGGAAAACTTCACAACTGGTCGGCCACACAACGCAAACGCTCCTCGCGCCTTGGTAAGCATTGTCTTCATTCCGTTCTGCTTGTCAGAGGGTCTGGTTCTAGTTTTGGGGTGTTGTTTTTTCGCTTTGTGAGTGAATGCCTGGGGTAAAATCGCTGTGTGGCAGCGCAGCCCAACAGGGGGAGTCGGGACTTTGAATAAAGCCTTGTCTGAATCCCGTCCAATTTCCTGTACAAAGAGATGAGCCTTGCTGCCTGTCTAGAAGGCCAATAAATTTAGGCTCTTGTGGATCAAAGGGGAAATGAGTTTGAAGGCCTAGGGGCCTTCGCTTTACTTAAAAAGTATGGAATATGTCCATGAGACAACACTCAAAGTGTCCATTCTGCTAATTTTTTTTTTTTTTTAATTTATGCCCAAACTTTCCCAAGGAAGTAAAAATGAGCTGTTCTCTTGGCGTCTTCAGCGCGTGAAGTCGTGATGCTCCCCTGCCGCCTCTCCTGTTGGTGGTGGAGGGTTTGGACCTTGGGATCAGACCAAATTTGCTGGATTTTTGCACACTTGGCCCTCTGCTCTTCTAATCCCCTCTGCCCCCAAAGCTCCCAAAACCGCAGTGTGCTTCAGCATCACCTGTTGGAAAAATCTACGGGATCGCTTCGCTATGGCTGCGAAAATACAGGTTTTTCTGAGCTTGGCTTGCTTTCTGTTGGGGAGGGGGGAAGTCTGCCATCTTCCTCTGCAAGCCGTTCTGGAAGATTTGTTGTAATAAAAATCTTGGGTTTAAAAGTCCTGGCGTACGTTTTGACCTTGGGTGTCCTTTTTACTGCTCTTCTTTTCCTGTCTTTGATGTCTGAGTGCTGCATATTTGTGGCGATTTCCACAGGCATGTGTTGTGCTCGGACAGACGTGGCTGCGCTTCCGGACTTAAAACGCTGGCGCTTGGACTCGGTTCTGACCAGTTTTGAGTAAAGAGAGATTTTTATAATGCATAACGGTCGGCCTGGGACTCTCGAATTGGCTGCTGAATTATTGGGAGCGCTGCTGGAGTGCGGAGGTGGGAAGCAGCTCTCGGATGGCTGGAGGGGGATTCATGTGGGCAAGTTAGGAGGGGTCTTGACCAAACCCGTGCGATGTCTCGACCCTCTGTGCTACACCAGGGACAGCTCCATCGGACGAGGGAAGGGACACTCCCTGTTCTAGCATCTTAAACCTTTCCTACTCCCAAAACATAAAATCCAGTTGCATGCATGTTAAATGTGGCTTAGCTGAACTGGCAAAAGCACCCGTGGAGCCTCCCAAGCAGGAGAATCCGGCGTGTTAAATGGGTGTATTTGACTTACATGGTGATAAAAAATGCCTGCAGCTGCCAAAGCTAGGTCAGGAGTCACCTTCCTATTTGGGCTGATATTGGAGAAAGCTTTTCTGTTTCCCTGACACGGCTGGAGTACAGAATGCAGGAGATGAGTCAGAAAATGCCAAAATGAGCTGCTGCACGTGTTTTATTGGTGGGCTTGTACTAAGCTAAGAGCAGCCGGATTCGCACCCAACTGCTAGGGTGTCCCTGCTTGAAAGAATTTGATCAGCTCTCCTTGTTTAGGTCCTCTCATCCTCTTCCTCAGTTTCCCCTCCCATCTCTGTGTTTTCAGCTCCAGCTCTTCTGCTGGGAAATAGATACAAACTTGCTTGCTTTTTCACATCCTCTTACTAATTCTGGTAGTACTGCTTTTCCTGCAAACTGTTCTGTTTCAGGTGTCTGTCCTCTTGAGGTCTGTTATGTTGGTGGGTTTTTTGCCTTTGAAAGTTTGAGCCTACTTGGAAATAGATACATGGAGATTTATTCTACAGGGATACAGGTGGTTTGGCATGGCCCCATGCTGAAATCGGTCCAGGGAGTTGGGCAGGAGGGCAAAATTCAGGTGCTTGAGGAGAACCTGGCACTGCTGTTTGCTGCTTTTACTAAGTAGCTATTGGATTTGAGAAGCTTGTTTGGGGTTGAGAACCCAAAATTCCTTTTCTCTCATCCCGAATGTCATAAATGCCCATTTCTTATGCTCCACCATCATCCACAACTCTCCAAAGAAACAGCAAGTCAGCTGTCCCTGCTCAAAGGAGATATTGAAGCGCATGAGTCCTGCAAGCCATCGCGGGCCGTGTCAGGAGCCAGTTAATTTCGTGATTGGGGAGACCCCAAAAACACGAGGGGAGGGCAGGATCTCCGGCAGACAGCTCTTCTGAGCTCTTCCCTGCTGGCTGGCGTGGATGAGCAGAGATCTCGTTAGCGCCCACCTCATTATTCACCGTGCAAAGCGTGTAAGCACTGGGCTCAGAGCTGAATCTTTTAACTTGGGCAGCAAGGCATTGCAGTGCTCCATGTGGTTGCACCCAAATCCGTGTGTGTACTTCATCCATAGAGGCTGAGGAGGGTTAAAAATCATCGGGCTTCGAAAACAGGCAACATGTCTGCAGGTGAGATGTGAAGGCTGGCCCGGGAATGCTCTGCTCCAGTATGGGGCCAGTGGCTTGCCCAGTGGTGTTCAACCCAGCCGGTGCTGCTTGGTTCACGGCACAGGAGGAGCAAGGGCGGTAGCTGAAATTTAAACGGAAGAAACTTAGCTGCTCGCTCAGCTTGTCTTTCAGACCTCGTTTCTCATGGTTCTTGCTGTGACGGTTTTAGGAAGTTAAGAAACGCGATGTTCCTCCTGCTTTGCCTCCAGGAGGTTATAGAGAAGATGTGCCCACAGCTCAGCTGCGCTTGGAAAAAAAAAAAAAAATAAGGATGGAGGGATGCTGTTGGTACCTGTGCTTCAGGGGTTGGCTTGAGATAGAGGAGATGTCCTCCAGTCCCAGGCTGAAGCCCCCGGTGCGACCTCGGCTCTTGTGTGAGTCATCTGGGGTCAGAGAGAGACACACGTAATAACTGAGTAACAGGTCTGAGCGCACGAACCAGTTTTTACCCTCTGAAAAGACGTCATGAAACAGCAACTCTGTTCTAGAACCAAGTACTCTTCTGATGATGTCTGCAGCCAAGGGAATTAACGCTACAGAAGGAAAAAATGTGATTATTATTTTTAACTTTTATGAATAGAAGAGTCCCTCTCCTTCTTCAGCAAGAGTATGATAGACCCGACAGCAATAAACACACGCACAAGCTGATCCTTCGGTGTGTATTTTGGTGACTCCTTAAAATGTAGCAGATCAGGTAAAGTAACCTGAAATTAAAACAATTAAAGTGGAAATCGGGGTGTATCCAGAATAAAATCAATGGTTTGCGGTGATATTTAATAGAAGCTACGTGGTGAAATGTTATGTTTTTTCGCTTGAGCTCTGTTGTATAGCCTTAGCGTTTCTTTTTCCTCTTGGCCACCAGCCCCGTTTCTGCGCCTGCCGTGCAGTAAATGGCCTCACTGCACGTGCTGCCGTGTCTCAGCACATCTCAAATCCCCGTCGCCGCGCAGGGGGTCCTAAAGAGTGCCCATGATTTTCCATTCGAGAGCGCCCGCCTCTCTGGACGGCCCGGAGAGCTGCGCCGACTCCTTTCCTCCGCTCACTGGCTTTTCGGCGGCGGCAGCATGAGAGGAGGGAGCCCCGTGGGCTGTGTGGAGTGTGGGGGGGGCTTTCCTCCCTTGGAGGCAGCAATAACAGTCAAAGCTTGACTACCCCAACCCCTTCAGTAACGAAGCTAAGTCCTAAAGGAGTTTTCTTTTTCAGGGCTGTTTTCTATGCCGTAACAGCGACTTTATTTTCTGGTAAAAGAGTGGAAAGAAACTCCCTCCTGTTGGCAGGGTCAGCCATGGATCGCCTTGGGCGTTTGCTCTTGTCTCTGCCGGTCAGTGTTTATACCTGCTGTCTTTGCCTGAAGTGCCGCAGCACCAGCCAACCCCACCTCTGACAAAGATGGTCCGTAAAGCAGTGACGTGATACGCTTTTCCCCACCGCTTAGCACTCTGTGATTGCAAGAGACTGAGCAGCGTGGCAGGTTTGCTAGAGGAGGCAACTCCTGTTCATGTTGCATTTTGCCCGCCTAGCCTAGTAACTGCTTTTGCTTGGAAAACCCCCTTCTCTGTCCTGTATCTGGGCACAGATCCTCGCTTGTCCTAGCAAAAGGTTTTTTTTGGTTTCTTATTTTTATAAAAGGCCTGGTATCCGTTCACCTTGGTGCGTTCAGAGGCATCTCTAAGCCTGTTTGGTGTAAGTCAACTCAAATGTAAGCGTCCATTTAAAGAACAAAGAGGAAAAGCCTTTTTGTGTAGGCAAGGCCAAGGGCTTCAGGCTGTAGCAAGTTTGATTGAATGAATCAGAATTCAAGATCTGGAGAGCCTGTTGGGGATTTCCAGGTAGGTTTCCCCTTCGAGAACGCTGTTGGTTGTGATGGGTATACGGTAAAGATTAATAATACGTGATATGAAATGGAAGAAAGGTGGTGTTACATTAAAGTCAAGCTGACTGATAAAATAGCTGACCTTGCAAAATACTTTCTCTTGGCAATATGCTCTTAAAATATGGAGGAACGCATCACAAAATATAGATACAATCACTTCTGATTATGTTTAATATATGAAGAGATGTCATGTTTAACATTTCAGTTAATTGGAGAAGCAGCTTCTCCAGCAAACCCTGGCCCAGTGCTGGGTGCCTGAGAGGGCTCGTACAAATCCACAGGTAGGGTGGATGTTTTGGAAGCGTTTGGACATGGAGATGATGAAGTACATCTTGACAGCGCAGGTGTTTTTACTATAAATTATTCTCTCATTATCTATATTTTCAATTAGTCCATTTAGTGAATGCATGTGAAAAATTGTGAACGGCTTAGCTCAGCTTGGACATCTGCACGTTTTAATTAGCCGAGATTGTCTCTGCAGAGCTTTGTTAGCTGTGCTGAACTTGAATGCTTTTGGATTCTGCAAAATCTGTTTTCTCTTTTGTCCTAAGGAGGGCTTGGTTATCTCTGCAGAATCTCAAATTTTGCAAAACCCTCCTCTACAGGTCCTTAAAAATTACTTTCTGAAACAGAGACTTAACCAAAGTGCTTTCGATGAAGCGCGAGGCTGGTTCTTTGCATTCTGATCATTCATTGCTAAAGATAGAGCGATTCCTCTGGGTTGGGCTGGACGGGGCTGCGAATCCGGCTGTGCCCAGCCTCACCGCTGGTCGCAGCGAAGAACAGCTGAGGCTGGAGAACGGGTACGGGGTGGCACGCTAAACCAAGGTTGTGGTTCGTAGGACTTGGGCTGGCAGAGTTGGTACCCAAATGCTGCAGGCGTTCATGATTCGCCACAAATTTATTTTTTTAAAAGGAGTATTGGGTTTTAGTCATAGGTGGAAAAGTCATAAACCCATCCCTTTTATTAGATGTTTCAAATGTCCAGACAGCACTGTGTCAGACTTGGATGCAAAGCTCATAAATGCTGCTGAACTGCTCTTCCTGTTTCAGAAGTATCTGGGGAAATTAGAAGTTCATTTGTTGGTAGCGGGTAGCGCTTGAAATGTATTTTCTTTGTGTTGCTTTCTGATTCAGTGCAGCTTTTCCTCACTTGACAAATAAAGGCTCTGTTTGCGCTGCGCAGGTGAGAGCAGCCCTTGGAAGCGCTTGGCTTGTGTTAAAACCACTTGGTTGCCTAAGTGGTTATTGCAGTTTTCAGTTCTTGTGCCATCGAGTGACATGATTTGCCGAGAAAAACCTTCGTGCTTTGTAATCTTTTCATTTGCTGTGAAAATAGAGAAGGACAAAGACTGAAGGGACTGGGGAGGAACGGGAAGGGCGGGATACTTTTCATCTTAAAGTATTACGGAAGATTATGGAATGGGAGCTCTTTATGCGGATAGGGATGCGATAACGGTTTGAAAGCCACATGCAGTGCTTCGGGCATCGATGAAAAATTGTTTAAAGTTAAATCTGCTTAAAAATCTACATCCCTCCGTATTCTCACTGAGCAACGTGGGGATACTTTAATTGTTCCTGAATTAAAGAGGCCTTCATATCTCCCCATAAAGCAGATCATCTCCAGCATGGAGGTTCATAACGATGGTCTAAATAACCGTCTGCGCGATCGATGCAGTTACTTGCGACGAGGAGGACAAATGCCCACAAATGCTTCCTCTGCTTGCACCAAGCTGGGGATCTTTGTTCCCGGTTCCTGCGCCTCTGAGGAAGAAGCTCCCGGTGTAAAGGTCCCGCTCTGCCCGAGGAGCTTTGCCAGGAGGCCGCTCGGCACCAGGAGCCGTGCCGTGCGTGAGGGCTGGTGAGCTGCCCAGCGGCACCGGGGGATTCCTGGGCCTGAAAACTGGTTCCCGCCTCGAGGGACCTCTTCAACTAATGAAGACATGGGCCTGGTCTCCAAGATAATGCACCATATCTTGCATAAATTTAGAGCAGAGTGCAGCCAATTTCACAAGCTGCTGCTAAATTATTCTTTCTCAAACTGTGCCAGATGACTTTGTGCACCGAAGTAGCACAAGCTGGAGCTTTCTTACCGAGGAGTTCTAGACCTGATGTCCTCCGGTACCAGCATTGCTTCCCTCTTTGAGGACCTCTGTGTGAAATCATCTGCACAACATGAAAGAGAGGGAGCTACCTGTGTGGGAGACCCAGATCTCTGGAATTAGGAGTTGTTTTAGAAATTCTTGTCCTTTGGTCGCCTGCTGTTATTATTACATAGGCACGTTACTGTATGCTTATGTCGGAGAGGAGCTGCTTAGCAGCTACAGGTGAGGTGCTGTTGGTGCCGTGTACAGCAGCTTCTGGGCAGAAGTGTCAAGTGGAGAAAGGGTAAATGACTGTTGTCTCCTGGTTTGCCTCTGGAGGGATGAGAGAGGGGACTTCAGCCTGCTGTCTCCAGGTCCATTAGGTTAAAACCTTCAGGAATTTTTGTTAAAGAACTTCATTCAGTTGAGCGCAGATGGCCGCCTCCTCCCTTCCCCTCCCTTCTCCTTTGAGGTCCTCACGTGACTGGAGGTGACTGCCTGTGTAGAGACAGGTGCCCTGTAGCTCCTTGTGCCAGCTGGGAGTGGCTCCTATTGAATTCCAAGACATCCCCCCACATGGATTTCAATGCTAGATACCTTGATTTGACTGTTTTCCAGTGTTGACAGTTGTCTTTTGTTTGTCATGTCCTCTACAGAGATGCCCTGTGTGTAAATTAGTACTCGGTGCTCCGCTTGCTATCACTTTCCTAGAAATACTCTGCCCACCAGTGCACTAGACGGGACAGGGAGCACGGCATGGATTCATCAGCACCGGAGCTAAACCTTCGTGAGCGATCCTCGCTCCCTCTCCCCAGTGCTAGTGTCTCCTTTCCCAGCACGCTTAATCCTTAAACCAGAAGATGGACAATTCAAAATTCCTCAGCATAGCCGCATGCAGCTTGGCAGATAACGTAGAAATGCAGCTTGGCCCGTGAGTAACCTTGTCTTGTGTTCAAGTTCTCGAGCGTCGCCACGTAGCCTTCCAAAGACGCGCCTGCGCAGCCACGTGAACGCAGCTGCACGTCGCTGCGTGGGTTTTACTGCACGTGTGTTTATGGCCACATCTTCGGTCAGGGGGCTGTGGAGGAGCAGCCTGATCCTAACCATCATCGGGGCTTGGCTTGACCGGAGCAGCGAAGCTTTTGTAAACGCTGTTGGGAGTGTTTGTAGGGCTGTAGTTGCAGGATTTGCTCCCGGTCGGTAGCGCAGGATGGGGTTGTGCGCCGCAGGACACGGCTCGTGATGGGAGGGTGTCCTCGCCCAAGTGTGTTTCTAGAGGGGAGGCAAGAGCTGGCATGTTCGAGGTGGTATGCAAAACATCTCCGGAAAGGTTTGGTGTGTTCACGAGCTGATGGCGCTGAAATGAATTACTGATTAAAGAATTAGGAAACTTCAAATCAGGTAGTACCATAGAGAACAAATCTCGCAGTGTCCGAGGGAAGCCGTAGGAAATCTGTCCTCAGATCAAGTGTCACTTTTCCCACTTGTTTCCTTTTTTTTTTAATTTCCTTTGGTAAATGTGTGACAGGTTTTGTGTGTGTCCATCCTAGGGCTTGCTGGCTGCTGTTGCCATGAAGCTCATATGGTCCTTGTGGGCCTCTGCGTTCTTGGCCGTTTGCTCTGTAAAGGAGCACTCGCTGATCTCCTTCACTTAAACAGAGTCCATCCCTCTCAGGGGGAAGCTGCTGTCTCACATGAAGGGCGGTGAAACACTGGCCCAGGCTGCCCAGAGAAGCTGTGGCTGCCCCCTCCCTGACACTGTTCCAGGCCAGGCTGGATGGAGCTCTGAGCACCCTGGTCTGGTGGAAGATGTCCCTGCTCATGGCAGGGGGGTTGGAACCAGATGATCTTCAAGGTCCCTTCCAACCCAAACCATTCCATGATTCTATGAAGGACAAAAATAATCTTAGAGGATCACAGAGCTCCTAGTGCCTTCAGCTGGTGTGAACATGCCCATTGCTTTGCTTGTTGCTTTCTCATAGCTTACAAAATTCACTCTGGCCCCTCAGGGCTCTTGTGCCTGGCTCTGACATGGGCTGCAGCAGTCTGGCAGAGGTGCGGAAACAGAGAAGGAAGCCTTGAAGAGCATGGTGTGTACGCAGCTGAGCTGCAAGCCGTACCCAGTTCCTCTACTCCAGCGCAAAACAGGAAGAGCCACCGAGCAAGACGGAGTGTTTTGCTTCAGCTGAGAAAGGCACCGCCTGCCATTTCAAAATGTCAGTTTTTGGATGTCTTTGGTGAAGGCAAGTGCTGCGATGGACGTAGTTTCACGTTCGGGTTAGAGATGTACCTGCGAGCTGCAGCCGGAGGGCTGGATCTGCCGTCACTCGGCTGTGTCTTCGTGCGAGCGCGCTGCTCTGGAGGTAACGATCGTGTGAGTGTTTGGTGATTTGAATCAGCTCACGGAGTCGACCGAAAACTTCACCCAGCTAAGAAAAAGAATAGTTTTCTGTTGAATCACCTGGCTGAGCTGGGTTGCCAAAGAGTCTTGTGATCATTAGCCCTTATGGAAGGGGGTGGCAGAAGCAGGGGGGTGGCTTGGAACGGGTGGCTGCTGTTTAGCAGTGGGGTTGGTTTAGGGGTCCCGTGAAACCTGAGCTGTAACAGCCCGGTGCTTGGGGCGGGGGGCGAGGGAAGCACCAGGCCCTCCGCGAGCCATGCTTCTGGTTTTTTCCCTTTTCCCAGGGACGCTGGGTCTGCCCTGACCTGGAATTATTCCCTTTTGCCCCTTTATTTGGCAGTGCTGCCGGAAGGTTTCCAAGTGATGCTCCAGGGGAGGTGGAGTGCAAGGGGTAAATCAGCTTTTAAACTACAGGCTTCAGCACCTTTGAAGTCTCCGTTGCTTTCCCCTACCTGTTGACCCAGACCTGAGCTGGTGAAGGAACTGCTGGGTGCAGGGCTTGGGCTTTCTCCCTGCTGTTTCTGGTTCTGAGCCAGGATTGTCTCTTGCGCAGTGAAAATGTGAGATGTGCGTTGTAAGAGCCACGTAAAATAGCAAGAGCTGCTCACTTCGGTCACTGCACAATGAATTTTGCGGCTACAGGAGCTGATATTTTACTTGAACAGACAGAGGAGGGGTTTCTTATATTGGAAAAGCTGCATTAAGCAAGGTGAGCTTTCTTGTTCTAGAGGGAGGCAGTCTGCTGGCTGACACTAAAGGTGGTTTTATTTTTGTCAGGGACACAAAAATAAGTATTTGGGTGATGGGAACTTCAGCGCTATGTCTCGTTTCAGGGAATAGCAGGGGTGTAATAGCTGCATCAAATCTTCTAATTAAAAGAAGCAGCTGAGCTGTTTAGGCTTGTGAACTGCCACTAAAATGCTAATTACTTCGGCATGTGAGAGTGTCTGGAAGAGCTTCTGGATCAAAAATCATGAAGGCTGCTCCTGGTTGAATCAAGTTCTTGGGTTATATTAGTGTCCGGAGTAGCTAATCCGCAAACTGCTGACCCTCCAGCGTTTCTGGGGGTAGGAGAGCTGCTCCTTTGGTGAGAATGTGCAGATGTTCTGATCGTCTTGGAGCACAGAAGGTGACTGAGCAGCTGCTGCCAAACTACGAGAATAGTTTGGGGAGAAGTATCACTGTCTCTGGTCAACTAAAAGCCTATTGCTTACCCAGTTTTGGTGATTTTTACATTTTGCCTCTGTATTTGTAGCTTCCAGATTGTTAACTGGTGGTGTGTTCAGGTCTGCTGGTTAGCAGGGACAGCCTCCTGCGGTGGTGAGCGCAAATGAAGGATGGCTTTTCTGTAGTTGAGAAGGAAAACACTTAAGGCTGTTAGTTATTACCTTTATTCTTGCTGAGGTCTTTTCATCCCTCATGCTTTAAGCCAAGGGAGCTGATGCTTTCAGAATGGGTCGTGCTACTCAGAGATGCGCGGGGATGTGGGGAACAGCGTCTGCAACCCAAAGGAAATGCTTCCCGACCCAGGCGATGATCACGGCTGTCACACCTGCAGCCACCTCGCAGCTCTGCAGCACAGCTGGAGTCAACGCTGTCGCTTCCTGGGTCAGTACCCCGTCTCCCAGCTACGCAACGTGAGGTGCAGCTGACATACCTCGACCGTCTTCATTTTGGGTGATACCTCAGTAAGGTCCTCTCATGGCCTCCAGTTAGAGCATCACTTACGCTGTAACGCAGCAATGCTTCGGCTCGTTTCTGTAGTGTGTGTACCTGCTCCTCCTTTCCCAGCCCCACTGAACTTCCATCCTTTGAGTAAATCTTCCAAGGCTTTTATGATTTGTAAAACTCTGATGGCTGTCATGCTGTGAATTCAGTTACTGAAGGCTTGGCTTCTTACCATCTCTTACAGGAAAATGATTTCTTAAGGGGAATCTGCTTGCGTTCTCATTTGGGGCTGCGAAAAAACCCCAAACATCTGGAAAAAAGCGTTTTATGCAGTGCTTTAAAGTTGTAATAATGCTTAGAATCACTATGTTATGTTTAGGTCAGCCTCAGCAGCTGCCTCTGGGGTTGATATATCCCTGCAGCTTCTGTCATATGCCAGGGATGCGCGTAGGGAAACTAAACTAAATATCTGCAGGGTGGGGGTCAGGAGGATGGGGCCAGACTCTTTCCAGTGGTGCCCAGCCACAGGACAAGGGGCAACGGGCACAAACTGAAGCAGAGGAAGCTCCAGCTGAACCCGAGGAAGAACTTCTTCCCTCTGAGGGTGCCGGAGCCCTGGCCCAGGCTGCCCAGG
>Ga0065711_1002768_pt1 | contig 31778 bp, 9 predicted proteins | sample Hoacrofraction12_FD_59098 | JGI IMG/M metagenome (GOLD analysis project Ga0065711, IMG submission 59098) | Hoatzin crop microbial communities from Cojedes, Venezuela - Epithelial fraction 12 v2 (version 2) | ecosystem: Host-associated > Birds > Digestive system > Esophagus > Crop | place... | reverse complement strand
TTTGTTAGAAGCAAGCAAGCAAGAAGTCATAATTTATGATTGACAACTTGTGAAGTTTTTTTAATCTCTTTTTTTGATAGCCCGACAGAAGTTACAGCAAAACTGACTGAAAAGGAAGTAGTTTTGTAGATATTTTTAGTAGGTTATTTTGAGTTAATTTGTAGGCCTTCCTAAAGGTAGTGTTATATAATGTTATAAAATGAAGGCTTTCCTATGTAACAACAGATGACAAGATAATGATAAGGAACAGAAAAAAAATGGATTTTGATTTAAATAAGTGTTTTGGCCTCTTATGGATAAATAGTGTCCACTTAAAGGGATTGTGTACACAGCATTTTGGAAGAATAATCTCTGTCTTGTCTATACGGAATTGTGTAGAACTTCTTTTGGGGAAATAGTACTGCACTTACATCCAGACATTTCCTTTCACAGTTTGTGCAGAGATTTCTGCATTCTGCTTGGAAGCAGCTGCTTTCTTTGGTGCTGGTCTAAAAATATTTTTGGTCATTCAGAATGAATGCACAATATTTTCAAAACTCTGCTCCTGTCATGTTCAAGGCCATGTTTATGTTCATGAATTTATTTTCTTCAGATCTGGGGGTGGTGGTAGACAGTACGCATGTATGTTGTCAGTGGTGTTTGAGAAAATAAAGAACCATTTAGACCTGAAAGGAACAGACCCAATATTGATATGAAGTTGCATTTCACTTCGCAGTTTGCTTTCCAGGCCACATTCACTGATGTTCCTGTGCAGTACTGATATGCTTGGTCTTCTGGAAATAGTCCAGGGAAGCAAAGCCTTCAAACAAGAAAGTAAGGTTTTAGCATCAGGATGTTTTATTTTGAGGAACATTTCAGCCAGTCTATCAAAAAGGAGGTAGGATTGGTTGTGAAGTAAAGTGTTTATGGTTGTGCTACATCATAAATTTCTCCTCTTATTCTTCAAAGTAACCTGCATATGTCATCACTGAGCAATATTTTCCGAAGATCTAAGTCTTGTTAAACGACCAAATTCAAACAGGAGAGAAGCATGCTCTTTCCAGTGGGAAGGAGGCACTGAGAGCTGGGCGTTACAGTCTCATAACTGACTCTGAGTCAGACCTCTGAGTGAGGCAACTCAGTTTCATCGGGACATGGAGATAACGGTACTTCACTGCGCCACTGTAAAGATTAGGTAGTTCTTACAAGTTGTTTCGACGATGGAAAGTACCAGAAGAGCTGAGAAGTCAGGCTGTTGAGTATACACCAAGAACTCAGTGCAAGAGAGTTTCCAGTGTGCTTAAGTGTTTCTTAAAATGAAATTCTTCCTGAAGAATGAAATACAATTCTTTCCTGAAGCTCAGTACCCATCCATTTGCTTTTTCCCAGACAAATGTTATCATTAATGGACTCTGTGTATCCTTTTAGAAGCTTTAGAACACTAATAGCTTTTTCAGGCCTGAAAAAACATTTCACGATTTATTTTGTATCCAAATGCAAAATGGCATGGGAGACTAGCATTATTTTCTGACAGAGTGTTGAGCCCGAGGCTAGTGTGCATGTCTGGCCTCACTGAATTCAACAACGGTAATTTTTAGAGGAGGGTGGCTGACTGAATTCCTGCTAGATTTGCTTCTTTTTAGAGTTTTTCTGTTCTCCTTTGTTGTGATTCAGTTTGTCTTTTCCTTCCTAACAGGCAGTGACAAGTCCTTGGGGTGGCCTTAGCTTAGAATTCCAGGAAAGTCATGTAGGTAATATGGTGCATAATTCACTGAAGCATGTTCAGCTTTTTTCTACCATGCATATTTCCACGTGTGGTCCTTAAATTTCATATACCCCTTTCTCCTTGTAAACCTTCAAGAAAGACAAGGGAAAGTAGAGTAACCTGCTCTGAGCATTTCAGTGCACAAGCTTCTGAGATCATGGACGTTATTTGCAGCAGGGAATGCTCGAGGATTTTGAAGTTCTGAAAAAAGAGGCCCTTGTACCTCTGTGTAAATAAATCATATGTTGTCTGCGTGATTCCGCCACACTGTATGAATCTGAGTAGACTCAGCACAAGCAGTACAGAACTGGGCATTGCAGAACAATAAGATGCACATTTTGACTGCACTTGTGCAGCAGTTCTTTTACCAGATGTAAGGTAGCATGGGCTACTCAGCACCTGGACAGGAAGCAAGAGCTTGGGAAAATCCATGTCCATATGTATGTCATTTAAGGCACGGAATTGTGCTTTTACACAAGAACTGCTTCTTTATGCAGTGTGTCTCTGAGGACCATCACTGGGCAATGATTCTCTGCATCCTTCACAAATTGCATTCATTGTCCAGCCCCTGGGCCCTGAACCTTCAACTGGCATTTTGCTGCAATCTTCTGCAAATACTTATGCAAGTTAGAGGAAAACTGGAAAAAGGAAATTACTGTTCCAACACTACTTCCAACAATTACTCTTCCAACCATGGCATTGTCAAAGCCATATTTTTGCAGATGAAACCTCTCCAATAAACACTTTTAACAGACATGCATCTGTTAGATGCACCCAGCTTCTCCAAATGGTGAGAGGTTTTAGCGTGAGGGCATTGTAGCTGTCAAAGAGAATTCTGTTATGGCAAAATGGGTGCAGATTTCTGTCAATAAGGACAGAGCAAAGTTTTCTCCCAAATAGCATATATGTTTTCTGTTACACCATGTTTTGTTCTCTTTGTTAAACTATGCATTATACGATTGAAGTAACTTGTTTTCTCTCCCCTCCTTTCTTTAACATAATTACAGTTTTTTGGTTTCCCAGCATTTTATTAGAGCAGCAGGAATACCATTCATAACTTTTCTTTCACTTTACTTTTTCACTTTTCCTTTTCTCTTGATGCAATTGGTAGTATTCCAAATGGTGTATTGGGCTGTGGCTCAGTAGGCACTGGGCAGGGAGATTGCTAAAAATGAGAAAGACATTAGTTTAGGTGGGTTGTTATGCTACTTTTAGCATGAGGATGCAGGTGCTAAGAGTGAATAGAACAAGAATTTCCTCTTCAGACTTCATCACCTAAAGGCATACAGCTGTATCTTGAGAACTGGTCCATTAGTCTTTAACTAATTTGGTCATGCCTGATTTACAGTGCCAGTCCAGCAGGTGAGCAGAGAGGAACTGAATCAGTATGGGTGATTTTACTATGTTGAACACAGTCATCTGTAATGACTTCTGCTATTTGAAAAGGCTCAAAGAGGCAGACCAGGCTAAAACACAGCTTCAAGAGCTAAAATACTGTGTAAAGCATCTGGGGCATGAATCCACACTCTCTTGATTTCAGTTATTAGCTGAATCAATCATTTTACTTTTTGCTTTTTTCTCCATCTTCTCTTATGTATCTGTCCCTAACTGCTCAGTAGGTGACATATTACCTTATTTTTTCCCTTATTTAGTTTGCATTTAAAAATGTAGTGCATAGGACATGACAGAACATGTTTTTGACCTTGCTATGCTGACCTTATCACTAGTATGTTTTGTAACATCTCCCATCGAAGAAGATAAGGTTGACTAAACTAGATCTGTTTCGAGCCATCGGGCATTCATCCACAATGCTAAAGCCAATTTCAGTGAGGTCGCTTTTTCACACACCGAATCTGTAATAGTTTTTGTCTCCTGCTGTCTGATTTATTCTTCTGGCAAGGACTGCTGGTTTCCCTGAAACCGAAGAGACAGTTCATTTTTTTTTTGATTTTTTTTTTTCCTTACCAGGAAAGTGATTTTTTTTTTTTTTTTAAGTGCACAAGATTTGATATATAACACTTTACCATATCTCAGTTATATTACTTCGCAGTTTTCTTTTTGATCTGCCTGTATTTTAGGCTTCTGCAGGATTTGCGTTGTGAACTGTACCCTGTTGCTATACATACAGTGCAAAGTATTTAAATACTTTTCTGCTTTATGGAGATAATTATAAGCACTATTTCCTGAACAATGAAAGCAGGACCAATGCTTAAGTCTTCACATTTCATTTGTAATAAAGCAGATGTAAGATGAGTTCCAAGGGATTAAATACCCTGGATGTACTTTGAATTGTCCCGTTAAACACCTTGTCCCAGGAAGCATTGTAATTACCACATCTGTTTGATAGTTTCTCATTAATTACACCACCACTAATCCTTAGTATCCTAAACGTTTTCTTATTTTCTTGGAGTTCTCTGAACGAACTAAAAAGTAACGAATATAAATATGTAAATAAGATGTACACTAGGGAGTTAAATACACACTAAGGTCAAAATGGAAGTGTAGCTCCATGCTGGCCTGGATGGATTTGCCCACATGAGGATGGGCTAAAGTAATTTTATGTCTGAGAAGTGTTTCTGCTGTCTCAGACAATGAATGACTTGGCATTGTGTCTATGCTGCATAAATTAGCCATGGATATTTAGCAACCGACTGGAGAAGAAGGAATCAAAGTAGTGATTAGTAATATAGTTCCACATTTCGTATATATACATACTTTCTGATCTTTGTGAGCTCATGTGGATGCAGTTCAAGTAACTGCATACAAACTGATCAAGATTTAGACACCTAGACGTGCACTTCTTGTCCTTGAAGGTACAATTGGAAATACATAGCTAAGCAAGAATGATCTATTATTGCATGTAAGATTAAAAAAATTACAGTTTTTCCTTATCAAAGGGTAACTATAGTTCTCAAAATGTTAGAATGTGGATATCTACTTAGACTTGGGACAGTCAGTTGAATAGAAAACTGACTGAATTGGCTTTCTAGTCTCAACTATTCTGTGACTCTGTGGATATCTGCTGTTTCAAACACATGCCAGAAAGATGGAAAATATGTTACAATTAAACTTTTAAGCAGAAGACTGGAAGAGAATGCTGAAAACATCTGGAACACTCAGTTCTTTCATTATTGATCAGTGGCAACCACAGCATAATTACCCAATATGAAGGAATCTACATACAGTACTTCTCTGTGCTCTGTAATTGACTGAAAACATGCTATAAACACTAAATCAATAAATCTCAAGGTGGTGTAAAAAACCCTCACACACAGAAAACCAAGAGGGAGACAGGAGAGTTTATTAGCACTATCAGTGGCCTGCGTCTCTTCAGTGGACACACCAGTCAGGTCTCTATTGTAACACCCTAAAGAGCACCAGTGCACCCATCCTACCTACTGATCTTTTGTCTCTATTATACTGCTGTTATTCATCACTCAACATTTACTCTAGGAGATCATCACAGTGCTCATGTCCACCCTGAGTTTCTATTTAGGGAGCTTAAAGCCAGGCTCTTCCAGTCTCTCTTCAAAAGACAAATACTTAAAACAGTAACCCTTCTTCATACTTTTGTTTCACTTATGTTCATGGGCAAGGGTCAAGGATACCCAGAACTATATCAGATAGCAATATGCCAAATCAGGTCTTTCCCATGTTCTGATTTCCTAGCATTAGTATTCCCTTGTGCCTAATAAAAATGCTTCATTTCATCCAATTTAGAATTGTGTTCACCTTCTTCACAGCTGCATCAAGGTGGTAATACATAATCATCCTTTGTCTGAGCAGTAATCTAGATTTCTTGCTGTCTTCATAATTTTCAGTTTATAACTATACAATTAATGGCAAAAGAAGCTACAAAAACCTGCACCTTATAGTGTTAAATTTAATCTCACTGTCCTTGGTATTGGCAGTGCCTTCTAATTTTGTGTCGAATCCCAAGATCAGTCTCTGAAGGATACCACTAGTAGCCTCTTTATTCTGGTAATTCTCCTTTAATTATAATCTCTTGCGTCCTTTCATTACAGTCATCCACAGTAACACACATGGAGTCATCCCAAGCAATCTTCCGTTGTCAGCAGAACTACACTTCAAGTCTGTGAACCCTGAGTCGTTATATGACCATAGGGTTAATATAAAATTAAAATATAATTCTAGTTTATTCATAGAATTGATGTGACAGGCTGTGACAGGATAAGGTTGGGAAAAGAGATAATATTTATTTTTTTCTTGACCAGCCAATACTGATAGAATAGACAAGTTTTCAGACAAACCATCAAGGTACACAAGGATGCTATCAATTTTATTCCTATTACATGATTGCTGTACTTTTCTAATATATTTTTCTAGTACAGACTCACTTAATTGGAGTCTGTTAAAAGGTTAACTTTTGTCCTAAAATAATCTTTTCAATGCTGTGAACCCATTGATGGTCGATAAAGGAGTGTGACTTATTGATGTGATGTGGTAAAATGATGAAGTTCTTGCTTACGGTCAAACCTTTCTGCAGATACTATCTCAATTTAGAAAAGGAATGATGCCATTAGTTCTGATATCAAGGTAGCTTCCTTAGCTGACTTCTAGTGTAAATCATCATGACCTGTGCATTCATCATTTCCAGAGCAGAGCCTTCTGGTAGTAGAGGAGTCTTATATGCAACTAATAGCAAGTTAGCCTTTCATACTGTCCTTTAGGATGAATGGTTTTCTAAAGCTTCCGCAAAGAAGGGATAGCACATCTTACTAAACTGTCCCAAAGTCCACCCTTCACTGCAGAATGAGATGGTAGGTGTTGAAATGCCTCAGTTACTAAGTGTACTGTGAAACAGAGCAACCTTCAAAACGTTGATGATGGGAGTTGTAGTGATCATTGTTAAATGGCACACATCTTCATTAGCTTTCAGTGGAGGAAATCCTCCTGCTCAGAATATTATATTTCTACTGTCATGTCCAGTTTTCCACAGTTGCAGTCGTAGTATGTGGTGCTGTATTAGGATCTGGCTTTAGGGCACAAATGTTCCTAGATTTATAATGGCATTGGTTTAGAGCCACGGTAGAATTTTTCTTATGTTGCAGAAATGAATCTCACTCTTTCATCATTGTATCATAACTTTCTCTAGGGCAGTGTTTCTAGCGCTGCAATTTTAGACTATAACTCTTTCTTGGTAAGAGATACCTCCAAGGAGGGATTCTCATTATTTTAAGCACTGTGTTATGCCTCCAGAGGAGAATTCCTGAACCAAAACCATAAATTTATTCCTTTTTTTTCTTTTTCTCAAAATAAGAGCTACTTCCTGAGCCACTCTGTCTGACAATACACTTACATAATACAGCTACCAGCACAAGATTCCCAGCACTCTCTTTAGAGGCATACTTGTATCAAAGAACACTTACACAACCCATGTGACCATCAGCAATATATAGCATGTTTATAAAATTAATGCACCTGTCTGGTTTTCCTCTCGCAGACATTTAACATCCACAATGAATTTCTGCTTCTTTCCTGTCAGAGGGGCTTCATTGCCATGTATTCTTTTTCTATTAATTACTTCGATCCACTTGATAACCACATCACTGGGGGACACTATGCAAATAAATAGCCCGTCAAGACAGAAGAGAGTTAGTATGTTAAACAAACAAGTAGCAAAGATCTCTTCAGTCATAGGAACTAGTAGTTTTGGACTAGCATATCTTGGCCATTTTTTCTTGTAGTGCTTGGTCTTTCAGCACTTGGACAGGCCTGAAATTTATGACAGCAGAGCAAGATTCATGAATAGGATAATAAGTAATTACATGAATTCAGCAACAATAAGGAACTCATGGTTTTGATGTAAGAAATGCAGTCTGGGACCTAGATGGAGCTACGAACACAGCCATCACGACAGATGTTAATACAGAACAAATGCTGGTAACTGCGGAGTAGAAATCTGACATTGGCACTGAGATTTGCGCTGTGTTTTTTTTAACTTTAGTGAACAAATGTCTTTCAGCTCAGAAAGAATCTTGTTTCTGAATTTTAGCAAAACTCTCTGTAGACTAGATTTTTCTGTGCATGCGAATATGATACATTTCCAGGCTTAATGAATTCTGAGCCCCGGAAAGGCCTAATGTTTTGCATTTATCAGGATGAACTGAATTCTGCCCTGTTTTTATTTCTATTTAATTACTGTTGTCAGCTACACTCGAGTTGGGCCTTAACATGAGGTTGGCTGAAAAAAAGTCGTCTTATGTTTAAAATAATAATAAGATACATTTTTTGTAATCTTCTGAGTTCAGTTGGTTCAGTTCTTTCAGAGATTTTTTAGAACAGCTTGGTTTGAACCATACCTTCAGTCCCCTAAAAAACTCTTTTTCCGAAGTAAGTCAGGGTGTGCTTGGAGAAGGCAACTTTCAGTACTGCCTGCAGGTTGCGGAGGCTGCAGCCATCTTCATGAATTTGTTTATAACCCAGGTTAAGGTGAATTGGAAAAAGTTATTTATTAGAGCCTTCATATGTCATTGCTGACATCCAGAGCACTGATGTCACAATGCAGCATTCTGGAGAGGTCTGATATAACAGGTTGTATCACACCTGCCCTGCAGAGGTACCTGACACAGCGTGGAGTCAAGAAGTTGATGAGCTGCAGAAGTATGAACCAGCCTGCGCAGAACTCTGCTGCCATGGTGAGATTGCTTATGGCACTTATTTATAGTTAGCTGAGATGCTCCTGCCGAATTGCGTGTTACAGAGTGTTTGTCTTCTTAGTTTCAGGGTAAACAGTAATTTAGGTCTCAGTCAGTCTTTCCTTAATGCATCCTTAGGATGACAGACCTGGTTGCCTTTGATGCTTTGCAAAAGCAAGTTTACATGCTTGTACAGTGAGAAACTCTGGATTTCTAAGTTGTAGACTCTTTTTCTTCTGTATCCCTTAGCCTCTTAGCCCAACTATGGTTTGTTCAAGCAAGTTGTTTTGCCCCCAGGAATTTGTGACTTATAAACTGATTAGACCAATACAGTAAGAATTCCTTTACAAAGAGGTACCTTTTATTCTTTTACCCAGAACAATGAGCATGCAGAGCAGAAGTTTGAAGCCCAAAGGGTCTGTATTCTTACCTGTGCTTCAGTTTTTCACAGACCAGTTTCTGAGCTCCCTTTAATCCAGAGAACTTCATCTTTGGTTGGATAGACAATGTGTTTTTGCAGCATCATAAAAGTAAAAAACAATATTTCAGACTGTCCTAAAAATTTGCCTTAGTAGGCATGGGGAAGTGTCTTCCTTTTAGTAAATTCCCCATTGCTTTTCTCAAAAACTCTTATATTGCGTGTGAGAGAGCCTTACCTTTGCTGTGGTTTTGTTTCAGACAGTCTGATATATTAGACATCTATTTCATTTTTTAAAAAATTAAAATATAAGATAATAGTTTTTCATACTTTTGGTGAAAATGTTTCCAGATATCCTCAAAGACTCTATGGTTCTGCTCACATGGGAAGGAAAGCACACTGTGTCTGTTTCTCCAGATGTGATACCTGGACAACTTCAACCTCTCTAGTCAGCAAAAATGAGGCTTGTTCTCAGCCATGGTTTACATTTACAGTTTGATGCTGTTGATGTTCAATTAGGGACAAAATACAATTTGGGAATTGGAACTGAATACAAAGAAATCTATTTTTTAAAAGAACAGAAGACTTGTCAGCTTCCCACTTCTCAGAATGCTCAGAATTTAGAGAGATAAAGATTAATAGTGGTGTTACTGAGGCATTTTAAAACTAGTTTTTGGGAAGGTTAACTGGCGAGACATACAGCAAAGTCTCTGTACCAAAGTATTATAGGAACTATTTAGTATAGAGTAGTCTATAGTCAATAAATCAGTCTAGTCATAAAAACTGTAAAAGCTTTTGAGCAGATTATATATAGTCATATATAAATGGAGTCATAATAAAATTACAGAATTTTTAAAGTTTAATTTGACAATGCAGTGTAAAAAGCAATACGTTTTCTGTCTCCTTGAAACAGCCTCCCAATGTGCAATAGTCCCATTAGGTTATTGAATGCCCTTGTTTTATGAAAAACAAGGACATGCCTTTTAGTTGCCCTGCTGCTCCCTCCTCTATTTGACTGACTGACATTTGAAGGATTCATCTGTGTGTGCTGTGGCAAAGAAGAGGTTTCCAGCTTTACAAGATGCTGTTCATGCAGGCAAGGAAAGCAGCCTGACACTGATTAATTCTCATGGGCAATTTCTTACTTAGCAACAAACCTTCCCTGGATTTGCCTTTGTTTTAGAGCTTCTGTAATCTCATCATCCCTTTGTTGCTGATCTGAGGGTTGGTGAAAGTGCGCAGATCAGTCCTCGATGGTGCTCTGAGGTCAGCTGAAGGAGCTATATTAACTTCTGAAAGACAAAATGAGAGAATTAACTAATATTTTGACCTCAGGTTTCACTTAGATCAAAGGTGAAAATCAAGTCCGTGGTCTGATAGCACATAATGTTGTGTATGAGGCTTTAGGCCTGAGAAGATGGAGATTAGTTAAAAAAACTGTAAGGAATAAGAAACGTAGTATTTTGCTATCAACATGCATAGCACTTTCCAGGAATTTACTTGTAAGTTTGATGTAAGAATCCGAGAATCCAAATCATAAGTTTATATATTGCTCTTTCTTTATCCTAAGTATTTTATGGTCGTTCTGCTTTACAGCTTACATTAGGCCTGCAACTATCAGTTAAGTTCCAGAGAAGGTTGCTTTACTAAAAAGTTCTCTGCTTGGACTGGATAGGTTAAATTATCAGAATGCTGTACAGGAAATTAGGCATCTGACTTCTGTTAAAAAATGACAGGAGCAGAATGCTTAATTTGCAGTGGAAGTTTACCATATGCTTTTAGAGTTCAGTTTTTGAAACTGAAAGTAATTTAAAGTGAAATTTTTTAGCAGTGGGGAAGTGAGAACCACACAGGCATGTATCCTCAAAGCTGCCCAGAAATTTGGTGTTAGCATTGTTTGCCTTATAGTCACTTGCTTCAAAGAATAACAAATTGTTCCAGATGTGTGTTAAGAGTACAGCTGGTCAGTAAGCCCAGGACTACCATGCTTCAGATTAGAAAAAAAGGACACAGCAGAAGACACGGCAAGGCATGTGTCCGAGGAGTATGCTTTGAAGCCTTTTTCATCACAGGCAGGATGAGAAAGAAAGTGGTCCATGTAGCTGCACAGTTAGACCAAAGGTAGAAGACAGTTTTTATCCATGTAATTCATGCTATAGCTGGTGCTACACCAGGGCTGGATAATGATAATATAATTTCCACTAATATTAACTAGAAACCTTTGTATTACTGTCTTAAGAGCTTCATTTCACCTCCTGTGAAAGGTTTCTGCCCCTTCCATTAGAACACGGCCACAAAAACAGTTAATGAGCCACTTGGTGTGATCAGCAGGGATGAAGGTCAAGGATTTTAGAGTTTCAGACTCATCTCTGCAGAGTTTCACAAGTGAGCTTATGCACTTCCTCCTGAGCAGCATGAATTATCAGGTAACCCCACTGTCAGTAATATTATACTCAGAGTTGGTTTTAATTTATTCTGTACGTAGAAGAACCCTCATAATGTTTGCATAGGATATACTACACATGTAAATTCAAAAAAATGGAGAACCACCTTTTTCTTCCCCCATTTCCTGAGCAGCTATTTTTTCACAAGAGAATAGGCCATCTGCTAGAAAAAACATATTCCTGGATTTTAAAAGAATCTCAATGCTCAGTAAAATCTGAACCTTTTCAACTGAGTGTATCTTATGCATATCTAAACCCAAGCAGCTAAAAATGCTAGACAGCTACTCCCAAGAAAAAAATTACACTCATAAAATAAAAATTACTTTGGTAAATGTGATCAGTATTATCAAACACTACAGAAAGATACAGACATAAGGTTAATAAAACATAGACATTTTCTGAATTAATTTTCCAGTTTTTATGCGTTTAGTTCTGGTCTTCAGTTTGAGGGTATTGGTTGCTGGAAATGCATAGATTTTTCTGTTTCCTTTACACTTCATCAATTTTCCTTGATTTTTTTGTCTAACTGTCTACTAGATTACACTTTATAGCCACACTGATACTGAGTATTTAAAAAGATTAGTTTATCCACTCTGGTCTGTAAATTTGGATTTGTTTCTGTGGGCTGTGTACCGACCACCACCCATTAATGCCTTTGCCAGTTACAATACAAACAGGATGAGCAGCGATCTGCTAGCCTCTTCCCCACTGCACTTTATAACAGATCAAATGTTTGCCTGCAGCAGCAGCAGCAATTCAATAGTGGTCTTCATGAAGCTACTACAGAACTCATTACTCTGGGCAAATTGCTTTGTATAGTATAATGTACTGTGTTGGAGTCTGGAGGGACATGAACCCCAAACAGTGCTTAATACAGACCATAAAATATTTAGAGCCTGATGCATTAGTTTTAAAATGCTTACAAAGGTTAAACTTTATCCAAAAAGAGAAAAAAAATCATTCTGCTCCCATTAAGTCAGTGATTTAATAGAGTTTTCAGTACAATGCATTTACTCCATGATAATCAATTACCTCCCGCAAATTAAAATATAAATTAGGTTGTCTTGGAGAAAAGGAAGCTCTAAATCAGTTCATTCTGGCTGCACATAAATACAAATTTTATAGTTATGGTTTCCTAATGTCAGAATCAACGCATCATGACACAGAGGTATTTTTAGCCTCTGCGATTCTTAACCCATCAACTGTATTGATTTCATTTTTTTCGAAGATGGGAGTATCAAAAAATACAACCTTTCTTTAAAATGTTTCTGTATTTCTTCATTGTGTGTATGAAGTATGCATGAACCTCATTAGGAATAGTTTGGGCAACAAGCAATGTGTTTATTTCTACTCAGCAGAATACTCACAAAACTCAGGGGGGGTTTTGGCTTTCCTTTTCCTAGTGGGCAAACATACATTGAATTGGAAATCTCATTTCTATTCAGAAGTAGAGATGATAATTATGTTCTAACTAAATACCACAACTGGTATATGGACCACTAATATCATTGTACATTGTCCTAATACTGCATCATACCATATCAAAATACATGGGGGAGAAAAAGGGTGATATATTCTGAAAGCTGTGTGGGAAGTGCTGTGTATACCAATGTCTCAGCCATATTTTTGTACAGTTTTTCTGCCAATGACAGTTCACCGTATAACAGAAAGCTATATATAAATTCTCAGATTTCAATTTCAAAATGGTATGATAAGTTGGTTTAGATTTTTCTTAGATCAATTACTGAAAGAAGACAAAGGTTTACAATTATTTAGCAGTATCTGGAAGACAGAAGAAATACTGTTATTAACTTCCATTTTCATAGAAACAGTTTGAAAGTTGTAATCAAATCCCAAGAGATAAAGATAAGGTTTTCTTTCATTTGAAATACGTAGAGCTTAATTTGAAGTATTTGCATTCTGATGCCTGGTGATTTGAGGTGACTTCAGAGGAAACCTATGCTGGAAATACTTCAAGGGCGTGTAATTACATATCAGTATTGTGGCTGGCAGTGTTATCCTGCTTCTCTCAGTGATTTGTCTGTAGGGTAGGAAGTAAAACCTGTCTACGTGCAGGAGTGGAATTTGGGTTAATACAGCTGTATGTAACCTATTAGTTCCATGTGAGATTACAAACCCTATGTACTTCTGCTGCACTTGTAACTTTTTAGCAATCTTTCATCTCTTTTTATCTGCAAAAAGGCTAGAAATTCATGCAAGATATGATACAGGGCTAAGAACAGGGAGGTCATTAAATCCACATGATTTTCTAGCCAAGAAGCGCTTACACAAATGGCTGCTGTGTAGCAACCAACTTGTTGAGGAAAGATCTGATACCCACCAATGGGAAGTGCATGGTTCAGGTGCAGTTACTGCTCTATGTGCTGTCACTTAAGTAAAGAACAATGATATCTGGAAACTCTTGAGAGTATATTGTGCATTTGCACTACCATACGTGCCTGAAAAGGTTAGCGGAAAACTTCAGACTACTGGTGGCTTGAGCTCTTGGAGAAATGTGCTCAAGTTCGGCCAGACCTTAACAGCTTAGTCCTCACAGTCGAAGCCCTGGGCTGTGCACCTCCAGTTCTGGAGATGCCAAAATAAAGCACAGTGCTGCACAATGCCAAAATCCAGGTCACCTTTGGGCTTACAGACAGTGCTGGGAGCAGCAGAGCGTGCCCTGCTTTGGGTCCAGGAACAGGAGTGTTATTCTTCCTGCATCACAGCAAAGCAGGACAGTAAGTTTTCTCTCCTGGCCTTACTATGCTGTGTGTATGAGCCTCAGATTGTGTTCTGGATTTTGTCACACATCCACATAACAATTTAATTGATTTTGGAGAATGGTTCTCTTCCAGTCTTGTGCTTGCCTACAATAGGGAGAACATATTTTAAAATACCTTTTTGAAATGTATTATCATTTTTAAAAAGGACTTTTTTTACTATACAGTGTGGTTTCATGTTTTTGAAGATGATGAATTGTAGCTAGGAATGAAAAAAAATCAATTTTTCAGATTTGTCAATGTAACAAAGATCCCTTGTATTCTGGAGGAAAAATAATTGATTCCTGAAATCAGAGTTCAACATTTTAAGCTTGCACTCCTGAGGCTGGTAAATTCTTGTAGTATTCAATTTTTGTGCCTGAATGTTTTGTTGGGATTTTTTTAGATCATAAATACAATCAAGATCATCAGCTTTCCAGCAGGCAAAGGTCCTGCTTTACTACTGAAAAATACTTTCTTTCTGACATCCAGTACAGCACAGCTGAGAGACTCTTGAAAAGAAATTCAAACATAAAAACCCTGCCATGAGCCAGGGTTGCTCTGTGAGTAATTCTGTGATGGCTGGATTCCCTATCAGATGAACTAGAGATTGTGTCAGTGTAGTTCAAAAAGAATGATGAGCTTGGTTTTATGAAGTGTAGTTCCATGGTCTTCATGGTAGTTTTTCTGTAGTGTTTACCATTTGACACAGAATGTGTTTTTAGATCTTTATTCTACCTGACATTAAAATACTCTTTTTAGATTTAAATTAAAGATCTCAGCAGCGTTATGTCAAGGCCATATTGTTAGTATGGTAATAATTAACACTGACATCAATATAGACACAGAAATATTGTAAATATTTCTTTAGAGTTTACAAAATTGCAACAATCCTTCATAAGCCATCCCCGAAAAAGTAAAAAAAAAAAAGAACCTGTTTACCAGTACAAAAATTTAAAAAAAAAATGTTTCTAGTGAATTGTGGGAACTAGAATGCTCTAAACAGATGTTCTCAGAGGAAAAGTTTGTCCCCACATCCCTGAGAAATTACAGTTGAGGCTTCATGAAGCAGTGAATGACGGGGATGCAATTCTGAACTTCAGTCCTGATCAGTCCTGAATTTGTTTTTTTTTCTGTATGTGAGTCTTTGCAGATCAGAATCTAAGAGATGAGACTTGAGAATGAAGGCAAGAGGACAAAATATACATAAGGCACCGAGAGGTGAATTTCCTTATTAAAGGCAGAGTTAATTATTTGATCTTCCAGAGTTAAAGCATCTTAACCATATATATCAAATGCAGTATTTTGACACATAAATTAGAGTTATAGTGAAGAAATTAGTAAAAATACCATTTACTTTTTTCCCCCCTCCGGTTCCCTTGTACCTCTGGTGATTTCTGTCTGTGGTGAAGAGCAGTATTTCTGTTTCTACATTTCTGTTCAAAAAATACAGAAAATGTTTAAAGAGAATGGGCAACTCTCTAGTGGTGTCACATCAGAAATGGGAAAAAAGTAGGGATTACCTCTTAGAACTCTAAAAAAGTCACTATGTCAGTTACGAGAACTACAGCCAAGGCAGCAATTTGGAAGGTTAAAAGAAATGAACAGAGATATTAAAATGGCTGTGACTGAGATGTGTGTCTGCTTTGAAGCCACACTGCTTCAGCACAGCAGTACAAAGCAACCAGGACGTGCAGGAAGCTCATGGCGTCTGCCATTCCCCACGGGAGGAGGCACCCATACCATCAGTGGGAGTTTCGGAGTGAAATGTCAACATGAAGTCAGATTTGTGCTCTATCTGTGCCTTAGTACACTGTGCTCGTGCAAGAGCTGCCGTAGGCTCTGGCCACAGCCTTTGGAAGCTCTGGTCAAGCAGTGAGCGGTTGCTGCCATACGACACCATGCCCCCCAGGCTGGGGCTGAAGCAGGTCCCTATCACAGGGGCTGGAAGCAGCAGCTTGGCCAGTCTGGAGGAGCAGCTGGACCCACTTCCCTGATCACCAGAGACTGGCAGCACCTGTGGGGCTGGAGGGTTTAAAGGCAAGGAGATGAGCAAAGCAGCAGAGTTGGGAGTGTGTGCTGGGTGAGCAGGTTGTGCTGGGAGGTGTTCAGGAGAAACTGTAAGTATTTTTAAGGGCTGTTAGTTCACCACTTGCTAAAGTAAAGCTCTGCTATTAGTAGGATGATGTGTTTGGGAGTGGTGGGGGGTGTGGGTTGGTGGTACTCTTTCTCAGAGAGGAGCTGAATCTGAACCTGCTTGGGGCTATTGATTTGTCTGCTCCTGGCAGAGGACTTGCTGGGTCCCTTCTGGTGTCATTTCATGGCATGCACTTGCTGAATCTCCCCAAATGTAGCGTGAACAGTTAGAGGAATGGAGCTCTTGCTGTTGGTGTAGTGCTGTGTACCTGCAAGAGAAAGAAAGTAATGATTTCTTTTTTAAAAAACTGTGGTGTCCTCTTTAGACAGTAACTGAAAGGTGATCTTCATATGGAGAACGTATTTCTGCTGTAAAAGATGTTTTTATAACTTGTGTGCTCATGAGTCACAAGGTGACCAGTGCCGTTGTAAAGCAACACGAGTAGCGCAGGCAAAGGGATGAGTGATCAGTGTTCTGTTTGGTGGCAAAACCATGGAGAGATAAACATTTGTGATGGAGGCAGGCCTTCGAAGCACAGCCACAATTGTCTTGAGGAAGGATATTATGGAGTGCAACCTGCTCTCTGCAACTTTAGAACTTAATCTGCGCCTGTCTGTCTTGAACTAATTAGGCATCACTGATAACAAAGAGACACAGTGCAAGTCCCAGTGTGGCTGGGCAATCTGGATGCTGAAGTTTGAGTGTGAGGCATGTGGCTGCATGGGGAGCAGCAAGAGCTACAGATAACTGTGCAGTGAAACGTGAGGCTGGCTGTGTTATTTACCTAAAACTGCGTGGTGGCACAAGTCAGAGTTGCCTAAGTTCACAGTAACAATTACGTAGGCTTATGTTGAATGAAGTTAGGTAGTGGTGCTCATGTTAATCAGTAAATGCTAGCATATGGTTAGGTTAGTGTAAGTGAGCAGTGCTACTTCTTGTTATGACTATACTTAGCTTGGATTTGCATCTCTAAATGGCAAATCCAATAGATAACTTATTGGTAAACTAAATAACACTCTCAGCTGCACTAACAAATTCCTGTCCCTACCTGTAAGGTTAAGCTGTGTTGAATACCTTTGATGTATGGTGGGTATCTTTGGCTTTTTTGTCTCAGGTTTAAGGTGATAACTGATTCTTCCTCTCTCCTTCTAATAAAATATGGGGGGACACTTTCCTTTCTGTTCAGCAAGACATCAGAAGACGTGTGTATGCATGGCTGGGTTTTGGTTTGTGTTTTTGTTTTTTTTTGGTTTGTTGTGTTTTGTTTTTTTTTTCTTTTCGTCTTCTTTCTGGCCCTTCTGAGGATACTGAGTGGATGCTGCCCCTCCTGTGTGGGGAAATGAGGAATTCTGCAAGGAGATGAGTGAGGGAAGAGCAGACTCTTCATTCAGTTCTGTGATATTGTGGTAGCATCCCACAAATATTTTATATTCTTATGCTAAAAGATACTTTAGTGTATGAATAAGAAAAATTCTATTGGATCCTGCCTCTCCATGGCTATGTATTTAACTGTACAGAAAAGAATGTAGTGATCAGTTCTTTCCCAGAGCAGTTCAGTGGTGTAAAGTTTGTTCCTTACTGTGCTCAGAAAACCAGCTGTACTACAGGAAAATGCGCATCCTTAAGGGACTGCAAACTGGAGATCTGTCTGCTACGTTGTCTTAGAGGGATTATTTTGAAACAGTAACCCTCAACTTCATGTGGCAGAAAAAAGTGTACTTGGTTTTGAGGAAACTGATAAATAAATAAGCATGTTCTTACTGCAGAGTTGACTAGAATACTTTCCCTGGCTTGGCTCAACTGCATAGAGAGGTTTTTCCTTTAAAAAATGGCATTTCTATTCTTTGCTGACTAAAGCAGGCATTAAAAGAGCTTTTCAACTGTGAACACTAGAGCTCTGCACAGGCTTGCTCCCAAGTGTGCTTTTCTCATTTATGCAAGCCTCCAGAGCAATTTTTTTACTGAAGAAAACTTTAAAAACAAAACATACACCATTTTGAAGCCTCAGGATTTTGATGTGTACTTATGATCCCTTGAAAATGAACTGTGTGCTCAGAACATGTGACCCATGTGAGCTCTTTGTAAGGATTTCTGTGATTTAGTTGCTCTGCACATGCACGGCCTGGTATGCTTATCGGGTGCTTTCTATCCATCATTTGGAAATGCATGCACAAGTTTTTAAAAGGTTTCTTGTTTTCTATGTTGTGTGGTTTTTCTTTTTTAAGAACTTGATCAAATATTTTTCTCCTTCAGAAGCTTGTGTTGTGTGATGGGCAGGAATCGCTTGCAAGTATATGAAGCAAACTGTTGTTCGTATAGATTTTTGGAGCCCTTCAAAAGAAGTTCCAAGCATTGATTTGGTGTATTCCTCCTACAATGATATACTACTTATTCAGTTGTATTAGTCTTCTGCTTATCAAATACATTCTTCATTTGCATCAGGGATTGTGAGAGCATGTATCTGTAGGACAAGAAGAAGAATTGACTTCAATACAAATACTAAACTTGGTGGTCCCTTTTTTTGTATTTTGAAGGCATTTCATTGCCTTTTTTTATTCCAGTCACTGAGTGCTCCTGGTTTGTTTTTTTTGTTTGCCTTTTTTTTTTTTTGAAAAGTAGTTTTGAAGCATGGACTATGCATTATGAACTGCATGTGGGGACTTCTGGTCATGGATTTCCGTTTGACAGGAGATCTAGTATTGCAGCTGATAGCCATGGTAGCTGGAAGTTTATCTAATGGGGAAGGATCCAGATGCATTGTGAGTAGAATGCTGGAAGTCTGTAGTGGAATACTTTGTGGAAGCTGTTTGTGAAGAGGAAAGCTGATAGAGAGCTGTCTGACAACAATGCTGTCCTGGCTAGAAGGGAAAATGTTTACAAAATAGCAGAAGTGGCTATTTTCTGCCAATAAAAAGCTTGACTAGATTTTCTTGCAACAAGTCCATTAGTTCATTCTGGGCTGTGATGTCTGTGGTCCTTTAGAGCTACATGGGCAGTTTAGTAATAGGAAACACAAGCATCTTACTCTGTTGTCTGGCACCTGTTGATAATCTGCACAATCAGAAAATGAGCAGAAAACACCCAATGCTCACCAGGTTTACAAACATGTGGCACTTCTTTGCCGTAGTCCAAGCAGGACTGCAGCCTCTAGGCATTTTGTGTGATCCTGCTATTACTGCAGGGCCAAATTTTCTAGTCTTTTCCCGGTTCAGTTGTGTACCTGCTTAGACTCCCGTTCTACTGATATGGAAATAGAAACAAAGACAACCCATTGCTCCCTCTTTCATCTGTTTCATGAGATGGGAAGTAGGGAAATGTGACATGTGATGGCAGTACCAAACTAAACACCAACCCCGGTTTTAAACTTGCTGCCAGAATGTCTTTTAGTCTGGCTTGGGGGTGAGTAACTACTCACTCTTCACCTTTATAGGACTAATTAAACGCTGAGAAGCAGGACAGTTGCCCTAAGGTAAGTCAGCACTATCAAGACTTTTGTGGGTGTGTAATACTGTGACTAATCACCTTTAGCAGATGGTGGTGATGCTGCTGTTTTCTGCACTGTCTCCTTTTTGTTCAAAATGCTTTGTTCTCTGAAGGAACATATATACCACTCAATAGAAGATATTAGTGACTTAGGCAAGTATCTCCTTCTGTATAGCTCTCCCAGCTAAACAACTATGAGAAGTAAACAGCAGAATAAATTGCCTGTCTGCTACTATAAATCAAAAATACAATCTTAGTCTAGTGTAACGTAAGGCAAATACAATAATGGCAAAATCTATAGCTGTAGAGATGATAAAGTATCAAGATGATCTGCCCTCTACTGAGGCCTGAGTATAAGATATTTTATTTAAATCTACAGTAGGTAATGGAAATGATCAATACTTCACAAGTCTTGACTTCTAGAAGTGGTGAATTGATTTGATCTTAACAGCAGATAGTTGGGGGTGCAGTAATAGGGATGGTTAAAATGCATGCTGTGGTCTTTATTCTCTATTGTTGCAGTCTTTGCATAGCTGTTTAAACCTTGGGGAACTGAATATGCTATGTCACTAAAAGATTAGTAGCATTTTAATTGGTAATAAATAGCTAACTAAGCATGTAGTAATAGAGAATCTGGCTAGTGTTTTGTATTCTCCTGAGATTACAGTGTTGCATTAAGTGATCGATAATGGTAACTTGCTATTAGTTCCACTGTTGCCATTGCCAGAGTTCCTGTAATGCAGCTGTGGTTTTCAGCAATGTGTCCTCCCTCCTCTACTTTCGCGTATCCATTTCCCTTGTTAAATGTCCTGGATGAAATCGTACTCCTTCTAGATGGGCCTGTGGTTTAGTGGAAATCGGTGATTCTGGGCTTCTTGAAGACAAAAGCCAGATTTGTTTGTTTAAGAATAGGAGAGGGAAAAGGTCCAGGGGAGAAAGACAAAGAGGGGCTTTCTTCCAGCAGTGCAACTACCAAGGTCAGTGAGTCAGGCTTTACAGTGCTGCAAGCTGGTGTTCTGTTTCTGAGCTTTTACTGGTTGTAATGACATTAACAGTCTGGCAAGTGTGAGGATGGGAAAGTCCTTTGCATTAGAAGAACAACTTTAAGACTTGTAGTATAACCTGTTACAACGTTAATCAAATGAAGTCTAAATTGTGCAAGGCTTACAAAGGTTTAATTAGCAGCATGGTGTCAGTTTGCATATCACTATTTGGCACTAAAAACTTTCCATGAAAACTTCTAACCATTTCTAACAGGCATGCTAGGGGAGGATACCTTTCCTTCACTCCCTCTGAAGCATGCGCAGTTCTGTCTGGGGCATGGGATAACTAACTAATACTTGCGAATAGTTAGGGAAAGTCTGTCTTTCCATGGGAAAGCAGGTATTTCTAATAATTTTGCAGGTTAGGAAAAAAACTTGGGCAACTTTGCAAAGACATTGGAGAAAGAAGTGATTCCAGTAGCATGAAAGGTGGTCAGTCTTAGTTTTTGAAAACTTTCAGGCATCTATGCTCCTGCTTTTGCTTCAAAGTTACAGTTAGTAATTGACCTTTCTTCCTTCTCCCTCCCTCAGGGGCAAGAAATGGATCTAAAATAGCTAACGTCTATTGGAGGTGAGCAATAGGTAGGATGCTACCAAAGACAATTTTGTCATTGTAAAAACAAAATGGAAGAACAGTCTGAGAATAATTTCCAAAAATGTAAGTCTTCAGAACTGCAGTTAGTCTATGGAAGGACCTGTAGGTGGAAAGAAATCTAGCATAGCGTGTTCACCTTGACAGTATGCTTGTCTGGGGGTTTAGTCCTCAGGGTCAATGCCTAGGGTTGTTTGAGAAGGAAGCTATTGACATCATTGTTGCCTTGAAATAGCTACAGTTACTAAATGTGGTCAAGTACTAATGCACATTAAGTGGATGAGCCACTGTGTGGCTGAGAATTGGGAGAGAAGGGGCACTTCTTGATTCTGCATACTATGATGTGGAACACTCCGTGTTTATCACGTAAGTTGAAAGTTGGATGATACTTCTTTTCCCCCCCTGAAACTGCACTGAAAACAGAAAGAGGCAGACTATAATCATGACACTTGCTCATAAACATCAGAATGATTGTACAGAAAATATTACAGAAATTTATGAAAGGAAAATATGGCAGTAATGCCAAAAGAGGCATAAATTATTATTTTTCTTGGATAACAGAAGAATTGTGATTACTTGAAATACTGTAGTTGTACCTGTTGTTCAGGCTTGGGGAAACATTACTGATAAAATAGGATATGCAATTTGATACTCTGAGAACAGAGAAAAGTTATTTAAGTAGTGATTTTGTTCCGACGATAACTTTACTCTCAAAGACACTTTAAGTACTGATGTGATGTAGTGGTCTTTGAGATTAATAATAAATTAAAATTTACAACCCAAAAGCAACTCTTACACAGGCTACTTCAATATTTCATTTCTGGAAATACTCAATAGATAAGAGGAAATGTAACTTGGACTTTATCCATGAATGTACTGAAAACAGGGTCACAGAAGAGCATGTAGATGGATGGTACTTGAAACTATGCAGAAAATATTCAAATCCCTCATTTATCAGTAGTGTGTGCTTCATACACAATGAACTGAACTGGGGAGTAGCACACAGAGCTACTTTGTCCAGCATAAAGTACACTGTAAAAGATTGTCTTTGGAAGGTAATGTTGGCCTTGAAGGGAGAAGTGCAGTCTGCACTCATGAGCTTGAATACATTGAACAATGTTGCATTTGAAATAAGATGCCTTGTCTAATACTGTCCTTTGACAGGGACTGGTACCCTGAATGACTAAATGGAAATGTTAGTCAAATGAATGTGGTAATAGCTGCACATTGGTTTATTGGGTTTTTTCTTTTGACTTGTCAGAAATCTGCTCTTTTTCATGTATTTAGAGTGCCAAAACTCAGTTTCTCTTGAGTGTGTGAGCCATGTCTGTCCATGTCAAAGGGTGAGAGCAGCAAATGTTAGCCTTGAATGGTCTAGGACTGCTGCCAGTAAGGCTTTTTGCTTTAAAATAACGTTCAAGGGCCAGTTTCTGTCACTCCTCTTGAAAGCTCTTGACCTGCTCACAGTAATGGAGGACCATCCTAAGATGCAAATCTTTCTGAAGCTTATGGTTTGCTGTCCAAAGGTTTTGTAAAGGGATGAGAAAGGATTGGAAGTGCTTGTTCAGGGTGATAAGAGTTTGGGAGGGTATGTCTAAACATGCTGAATGAAGCAGAGTTTGGGACTCTGCCAAAAATACCCCAACCAAACCATCTTCTTGTCTCTTCACCATGTAGCGCTTCCCCCCCCCCCCTTTTACTTACTAGCGTGATAAATAGAAAATACTACTAACATAGGCGCTTCTGGTAATAAAGGGTACATTTGGAATGGCAGTACAGCTGCAATCAGAATGACCGTGATTTGTTATATTCAATAAAGGCCACTTGTTAGGCATATTTCTGTGACTTCACACTACTTTTGCATCACAAAGAAAAGGTACAAAGTGAGTAAGCAACAATCACAAAGGAAGCCTACTACCTTCAAGTGAAGGAAGGACTGGAATGAGACACTTCAATGGGTATTACGTTTCCTTAACGTATTTTGTAGTTCAATAATTGCTGTCTCATAGAAGGACAATTAGGGCTGACTTGGAAAAAATCGTTCCATTTATACTAACAAGTGAAATAAAGTATTTGTTCTGGTTTTTTTTATGTTGTTTGAAAGACAAGCTAGTACAGTGGAAAACTGGAGTACACAAATTGGTTTAGGGCTTCAAAGTGTGGGTATTTGAAAGCTGCAAGAGTTTAGAAAACTTTTTTTTTTGTGCATTGGTTTATCTGACCTAACCTGTACTATAGTGGTTGTGATCTTAGCCTCTTTTATCCAATTAGAGCATCTTAGAAAGGTGCTGGTGATGTTGCCTTTGGAAATGAAGGATAAAACAAAAAACTACCAAAAAACTACAAGCCAAATTTATTTTTAAAAATGTAGTAGTTTTGTTGCCAAAATAGCTAGGATAGCAATGAAAGAGAATGCACTATCAATCTTAAAGTATTTTGATCATTTTGGGCGCTATGTTTGAAGGATATGGCTTAAGGGAAAGTTTTAGTTGTCCCAAAAATCAGGGTTCGTTTACGTGGTGTGCCGTATGCCAATATACACACAGAGTAGAGGTATTTTATTACATATTTGTGCAAATATGGGTGTCTGTCCCAAGATGGCGCACACCGTTCACAAATTGACAGTCATGTATGCGCTTCATATTACCATATTCATCTTCCTAATACATATACATTTTTATTCTGCTAAATGATTGGTTAGTCTCTTTGTCCAGCATGTAAATTAGTACGCATGCTCAGTTTCTTCATCTTCTGAGTCTGGGGTATAATTGGGGTAGGTAGTCCATTAGTCGGTGGTCACAGTCTCCCTTGCCAGAATTATCTTTCCCCTCGTTACCTGTTACCTTTGGACAGGTACATCCTTCTTATGAAACAATAACACATTTTTCAAAATCCAGTTTCTTTGTTTCTCTTTACAGAAACTATATATAACTATGGTAAGTGTAGGGCTTTACAAAAATACCTAAGCTAGATTCTGTTCTCCAGTGTGCATTTTTATATTTTTAGTTGCCATCATTTGGCTTTTCCCTTTTCTCTCCCTCCTCCATTCTCCCATATTTGAAGTGGACATGGTAGGGAGTTCTCCAAAATTTATGTTCATGGAACGAGAGGTGAAAGCTATCGTACTAGATGTGGAAAAGCAATACTTTGATTTGGGGGTGCAAGGGACTTCTTAAGTCCACCTAATGTTCTGAGAAATACCTGCTTATGGTTGTCTTATGGTGTCATTTAACCATTAACCAGTTTGGGAAGGTGTAAAGGAGTATGATAGATGGCTAGCAGTTTCATGGCTCTGTGGGCAGGACAGTAAATAACTTGAGCAGCAATTGAGGAAATGGATGAAAAGTGGGATAAAGCAGAGGCAGTGGTCATGGGTGAAGGCTCTACAGAAAACTGATCATGAAGAACAAAGGTTGCATGTTAAGTTAGAGTTGATATAGCTTCCTTGATAACTGAAAGTAGAAGGTGTGGAGGTAGCTGCTAGATGGTGAGGTGGTAAGCAGCTTGGCCTTGCTTGGACAGTCCATGGGTATCACTACTTCCCAGACTGTGTTAGCTGGGAGGTTGAAGAGGAGACAGGAGTGCTCTTTCAGCTGAGTGCTGATAGTGTTTGCAGGCTGGATATGTTGACAACATAGATAATAAATATGGATAAATAAAAATGACAACGCTTTTCTTGCTGCTTCCTTTGCCTGTAGAGTTTATCTGCATTGGTTCTACCCAATTTCTTCCCACCAAGGAGAGTAATGTACTGAAGTCAAGGCAAGAAGAAATTGTAAAGAAAATCAGAAGTAAAGCGTCTTTGTTTTGAGAGTGTATGTAGACATAGTGATTTTTCTTAAGTACTGCAAAGCAATGAATCATGGCTGTAAAGGTGTAATGTTCCTGATGTGCATTTCGGATAACTGACACCATTTTATTTTGGCAAGGATAAAATCGCAGATCTGATTTTAGAGTTCCTGTTAGTTGTTAGTGATTACGAAGTGAATCACACTGGTGCTGATGGGGATTCCTTAAGACTTCATGTATAGAGAGAAAGGTTTTGTCTAGTGCATTAGCTAAAATGACACTGTCATTATTCATCTTGCTAGCTTGATTCTAATCGCCTTTGTCCCTAACAGGCTAGTAAGTGCTTTCTAATGCACTAGACTGTGACTTTATCATGACACTTGTATTTATATAGATTAAATTTATCAGTAGCTTAAAAAGACAATGCAACTGGCTTAAAACCATAAACTATTCAGCCCATCCTTTTCAGGTTTAATATGGCCATCTTCCTATTAATCTCTACTGTAAATCTGTGAGGATAGGAAATAAATATAGTTTACTGAGAGGAAAAATAGGTGGCATGCACTGCAGAGACTACTGACGCTGTGAAAGTAAGCACTTCTGTTCTAATTCCGGCCACTGCTTGGTCATATCCGGCTGTACTTGAATTTATCTCAAGCTAACACAACACCTAAAAGTGTTGCCTGGCTACTGGAAAGGGCTTTGAAGATTATGAAAAGCATGATGAAGAGTCAAAAGTTGCATGGTAAGTAAGAGTTCATATCACTTCTTTGGTGAGCATTTTCTCTGCGTTCCTGTTTCCTTACAGCGATTTGGAAATAGAGTTCAAGTCTCCTGGGTCCTAGTGCAGTCGTATGTCTCTTACTTCCACAGAGTCACCGCCGGGAGCCAGCTTGTGGTTGTGTGCATGCTTTGAACCTACAGGATCAGAGCAGAATTGTGCACGTCTAATGATCTCTACCAGGTATACTCCTGAAACCATACCAGATTCCACCAAGGCAAAATCTGTGCTGCTGTCCTTTCCAATGCTGAGTTGTGTTGTGCAGTATTTCAAGAGGGCGAAGATGCTGAACTTGGGAGAAATGAATGCTGGATCTGAGTGGCGGGAAATACATCTCTTAACTGATGAAACTAGCATGTGGTATTTGCTCCTGTTATGTTGGACAGACCTAGGCCCATAACCACGATTAATTCGTGGTTCCCCAGATTTTTAAGTCCTGCATATTTTTTGTCTTTTTAATGGTTGTAATATAGATATCTAAATATGTGAACCTGCTTCAACTGTAAAACTTGTGCAGTTTTACTGCTTAGACTTTTGGAGTGAGACTTGGCAGCTGATCTTCTAATTTTAAAGGCACAAAAGCCCACCAGCTGTCTGTTGGCCATTCAGGATAGATTAGGGAACAAACACTTTGTTGAAAATTCCCTGAAACATGTTCTATTTGCCACTGAAATAAAGTAATTGCCTTTGTAAATATAATTACAACAATATCTAAAAAACATTTGTCAAGTACTTGCCAGTGGATTGTTTAGATAGAAAGGCTACTTGTCAATTGGCCATCAGATGTCCCTGTAAGAGAGAGAAAGCTTTTGTTATCAAAAATGACCTAATTTTCTCCAGTAACTGTTTCTTACAACATTATTTTCACACAGCCTGGCATAGTATGTTAACTCCTCTTTCAAGAGGAAAATGGCCTTCTGATGCCAGCTGATTTTCAGTTTAAATGCGTGATGCTCGACGGGCTGTTGTTCTGATATTTGTCAGATAGAAATAGAAACTTATTTCTGAGAATATTCTTACTTATGTCATCCAAACTTCATATTGCCTAAACTTAGGATTGGTATTGTACCATCATGCTAAATATTTTGATTGCCTTTCCAAAAGTTATTTTGAATTGGTTACATCTATGTGATTTTTTTTTTTCCTCTCAACAGTCATCAGTCAACTCTATATTTGGAGATACACATAGTTTACTGATTTATATGATTTGTAGTTTGTAAAGCCATGAAGTTCTGCATGCGCCCTCCAACCTCGATCTTGAGGACTTGTTGCTTGAAGCAACACGCATGTTTTCATGTAGCCAGCAAAATATGCTGAATTATTAGCATCTGGGATATAAATGTGTAAGAGTCAACAGTCAAGTCATTGTGCAGTAGTTGTCTGAAATGCCATAGTTCATTGATTTGGTCCAAGGCTACATTCTGAGAACTCTTAAACTATAATTCTGATCTTGGTAGCATGTAGGAGCATTCTTTTTGTGCAGACATTACAGGTATCTTCACGGGCTAAATAGGCAATTGCTAATGGCTGTACATGTGTACAGTGTAGGGATAATTAAAGCCTTTAAATAATTTAGAGTGGTAATTCCTCTGTAAACTTGAAGAATTAGCCCGTGAATTGCCTGGATGACTTTTATTTATAACTGTCAAATGATTTTGGTGTGTCTGATGCATTGAAGTGGTAATACAACAACAGTTCACCTGCCTGCAAACTTTTCTGCAGATGCTTATCACCTTATGAATAGTCTAACAAATTTCAGAGAAACTGTTCTGAGGTACAAACATGCACTGGGTTTCCTGAAGCAACTATAGTATTATTGCTAATGCAGCTGCATGAAAGTGAAGGTAACTTCTAGTGTAACAGGCACAGTGAAAGAAAGTTAAAATTGCTTTCTGTTGGCAGCTATCTAGAAACTCTTGTTTTCCAATACTGACAGCCAGTTTGATTGTAAGTGGTAGCTATGCCACATGCATTATTGAGGAGTGGCGTGCACCAAACTGCTTAAAAAGAGAAAGAATTAAAACATAAGCTCGACCTGTACAAGGTTATATAAAAGTAAAATATCGGTTTACTGCTGAGTTAGATCACTGTCTCCTCTGTTTCTCCTTTCCCTTCCCATGTAACTCTTTGATTTTATCCCCAGCTAGGATATCTCTTCTCTTCACACCATCACTTCGAACAGTAGAGTTACTGCTGCAGAGAACTTGGTATTCAGCAATGCTGAGGTAACACTTACCCAGTTCAGTTACTCACATGCTTGCTACTTGTGCAGCTTAACAGCAGGAGATACAGGGGAGATAAATGGGCGCAAAAATGACATGACTGATTACACTGAAGAGACAACTGGACATAAAGGTTTGCTTTACGTGGAGCTGATAATGTCTTCTATTAGTTCTGACAGAGCCGTTGCTGATTAATAATTAGGAGTAGACATGTGCCTGCCCTCATTACAGTTTAAATGAGATTCCTAACTAGGGTAGAGGGTAATTTAGTTGTGTCAGTATTTTGTTTAGGCGTTGAAGATGGACTTTGATTAGGACCATAGGAGAGTACGAGGTTAGGTGGAATATGTAAAGGAGCATTTGGATGAATACGTGGGTCTTCTCAGCTCTGAGCCTCTAACCAGCTGCAACTTGTTGGATTCTGGAAAAAACCTTCTTTTGAAAAATGAACTCTTCAGTAAAAGTACCTGCTTTTATACATAATCTATTGTGAATGTGCATTTCTGTCTCATCTATGCCTGGCTGTATAGTTTAAGTTTAGAAAGATTCATCCTGACTTGATTATATTTGAGTGAACTCTCAGATGAATCAAGTCATAGATCCTGAACAACAGGAACCCACCCAAATTGTTCTTATGCTATTGTTAACATCCTGAGTATTTAAAAGCAGTGTGGATGCCAGTGTAAGACTGGCTTCTCCTTGCACCTGTAGCGCTTAGGTAACTCCAGTCTTACTTGCTTTCTCTACCCACTTGGATTCTGGATAGTGTAGGGGAAACTTAGCTGAGTTCACAGCCATGAAAGGATGTCCTGTACTTTGAATTTTAGCTGTTCCTTAAAATAATATTGAAAGAATTGGGATATTGCCTAAAACCTGTTTGTATTTCTCACCTTGCTTCACTATTTTTATTAAAAGATCACAATACCTTTTCATCTGTTAAGGAAATATCCTTTCATTTCAACTTTTGAATAATTTTTTTAGCATATGTTGTGTATGCGTTGAGGTCTTTTTTTCCTAACAATTATTAGAAATAATCCTATTGTGAAATGACAGGAGCTTTGGCAGAGATCATCTCTAGTAACATCTTTTAACACTATTTTGATGTAAGAACAGAAATAAAAAATTGCATTTTTAATTATATCTATAATGCTCAATGTAAGCCAGTCATTTTTTAAAGATAGCATAATTGTTGGTTTTCAATATAAACCTTTAATGAGGAAGATGAGAGAACACATTTGTCTGAGGTTTGAGTTTTCTCCACAAATCTCTTAATTTTATGCACTGAGAAATTGTTGCATTTAGGCTTAACATGCTTGTGTGCTAGCAAATAACACACATTTATCTTCGCTATATATTTAACTTTGCCATTGTTTTAAGTAATTTAGTTTTCCCACTGCCTAGTGAAATCATTTTGTCCCTCAAGTAGGTTAAAAATTGATCTAATTTGTTTGTGTGCAAGGAACTGCATCAGAGTCTGTTCCCATATCTGTTTATAATAAAGGCAAGATATTAATTTCTATTACAGATAAGTGCAATGACAATCTTCATTACTGGGAAGAGAAGAATTTCAATTCATAGAGCATCTGCTGCATCTGTAAAGTTGCAGGATGCTTTCTATAGAAATGCAGAGAGTTGCTGGAGACAATTAGGGGCTGAATTGATTTAAATGGGATGAGGGGGTGGAGAAGTGGGGAATTCCAAAATGGTTCAGCATCAGGAAGGGGAAATCCTTGGATCTAAAGCTGTTCTTTTGGAACAGAACACTTCTGTTGATCAGCTCCTTTAGCAATCTTTTTCAGTCCCTGCTAATGTTTTGAATGTTGCTTTTTTCCTCATTATTTTCCTAGTTATGCTATTGTAAGCTTTAGGGAATGGATATTTCATATGTTTATGAATTTCGTATATGTTTGTAATAGCAAGATTGCAGCTGTGTCTTAATTTTGACTAGGGGTCCTAAAGTGTTGTGTTCCCTCTTCCTATATGCTGTAGAGTCACACTACAGGAGCAGAGAGAACCATTACAATCAGCTTTTGAGACACTAACAGAATACAAGTAAATGGCTGAGATCTGATGGTTTAAAAAAAAAAAATCAGGGAAAGTTTTTTAAAACAGAGCCATGTCTTCAAGAAGAGGCATTTCATTACTCGTCTGCATTTGGATTTTAATGTGTATAGCCAGAAAGATATATGATCTCTTCTTGATAAAAACCGCTTATTTCTTTCAGTGAAAGCAGGGAACTCCCTATTGTCCAGACCATGATTGGACTGCCGACATCAGGCAGAACTCACCATTGCTTGGCAGTCAGGAATGCTTGTTAGTGAACCTTTTTCTTTCCACTAGTATTCCTTCTCTCTATTCAAATGGCTTTTATTAGTATTGAGCAATTGCCTGTGTGTTACTAATCTGCTGTCATCTTTCCTCTGCTCTGTGGGCTTCAGGAAAACTGTCTTGAAGTATCTTACTTGATATTTTAGGTGACTGATTTGCATTGCAAATGATCTCAGCTTCCTGAGATGCTAGAAATGCTGAAGACTTCTTTATCTTAAAACAAAGAAAAATACTTATTTGTAATTGCTGAACTGCTTCAGCAATTTTGTCTTATGACAGCTTAATTAGTAAGTGTTCTCAAAGAATTAGTGATTAATGAGATGCAGTTAAAAGTCCACTTATAGTTGATGGGAGTTTTGATATCCAAAACCTTAATCTTTCATTTTATTTACTGTCTAATTTTTAGGGTGCTTTTTATTTCCTCATTGTAAAGTGATAATTAATGCTAATTATCTCTTTACATTGTCCAAGGATAATACTATTGTGTCTGTGTTTATGGCTGTTGTACTTTTTTCCTGCAACCAATTTTATAGGTGATTAGTAGGTTTTTCACTCAAATGCTGTAAGAGGTCTTACACAGAAATGAATGTGTGGCTCTAAATGGAAACTAGCAAAGCAGAAAAAATGAAGTGAAATATTTGGAAAACATTAAATTAACGCCTTTTTTTCAGTAAGCTGTAATTGAAAGCTAAATTTTTCTACTTGTTACTCTTTGGTGTGCATCCATATTCTTTACTGCTAATGCTCTGCTAAGATTTTCCACATGTTACAAGCTTCAATTTTAGTCTCCTCCTATGACAAAATGAGGATTTTTTGTTGGATGCTGAGAGACTGGGCCAGCCCCCAATATTTAGACACTTGCAGAAACTTCTGTTTTCTGTTGCTGCTACTGTCAGAAGGAGGGGAGGGGGTAGAGGAGAACCATGGTAGCTTGGATTTCTGCTGCCTTACCTTTAATATTGGGTGAATCATGTTGGAGACTGTTCAGAGCAGGCTGGAGTTTCTAGCTGTACCATACCTGCGATTTCAAAAAGGCTAGAAACTCAGTGGGTGTTATGCTTAAGGGTCCTATATAAAATAAAAATATAAAAGATATAAATCAAGGCAGTAGATTTAACTTTAAAATATTGGTGATCTTCTAGAAAATGATATGTTAATATGACAAAGATGTTAATTCACAAATGTGGTGAAACTGATATTGAAGAAGAAATGAGGCTACTAGGGAGGAAAAAGATGTAAGGAAATTTAAAAGGATGTTAGATAGTGATGCCGTGAAAAGCCGGAATTGAAGACTCAATAGTCAGCAGACTATTAAGCAGGTATTCTTTATTGCGGCGCCGGGCACACGGGGGATCTCTCCTCCAAACGTGTGCACCGAA
>Ga0065711_1030679_pt1 | contig 31780 bp, 22 predicted proteins | sample Hoacrofraction12_FD_59098 | JGI IMG/M metagenome (GOLD analysis project Ga0065711, IMG submission 59098) | Hoatzin crop microbial communities from Cojedes, Venezuela - Epithelial fraction 12 v2 (version 2) | ecosystem: Host-associated > Birds > Digestive system > Esophagus > Crop | place... | reverse complement strand
GCCCCCGCTGAGTCAGAGCTGCCGCTCGTTGGCACTTCCCGCTTTCCCGCTGAGGGGGGGGGCTGGGGTCTCCTCTCTCTCTCTCTCGGCGCTTTTTGCCGCCTCGCCGCTGCGGTTTTGCCACCGGAGAAAGGGTCCCTCGGCGCGAGCCTCTGCTCCAGAACCCTTCACCTTCAGTAGCTTTCGCCGAAATAAGAGCATCTATGTGCTAATTTCATCCTGTCAAATATTATTTGTAATAAACATCCTGGTAGTTTCACCCAGTGGGGTTTATTGACTAAAACAGCAATCAGGCAGTTGGGTCTGTCATTAGCGAGCAGGCTGGGTGGAGACACCCCCTCTCAGCCGCCACGCGCTCCTGTAACTGTCGCTGCTCAGCATCTGTCAGATGGAAGAGAGCCCCATTCAGCAATCCCTGCTGCCATCAATGAAATGCTTCCCCTTCAAGCCCTCACTTTCCCTGCTAATCTGCAGCATCTTTAAAAACATACGCGTAACACAGCCCCATACGTGGGTATTTTCTTTGTATCTGAAGAGCTCATGCCAGCATTCTCAGCTTAGGCAACAAAATGTCCTTTATTTCAAGAGCCCGAGATGCCATCTATTAGCAAAGCAAGGAAAATAGCAGTGCCTGAGGGCATGGCTAACCCCACGGCTCCTGGCTTTGGGGGCTGGGACCCAAATTTCCTTTCTGCTATGCTTCACGCTTGCCCTAAATTATACAGTGGTTGGGTGTGACACCCTCAACCTACCTGATGGTCTCCATGCCAGCAGAGTCCAGCTCCGGCATGTGATTTCTAGGGGAGGTTTAGGAAAAAAAGGCAAGGTTTTAGCAAGGTTATTAATCCCACATCCCTATTCAGGGCAAACTGCTGTTGCCAGTAAATGTCCCGCTAAAAAAGCTCTTGTCCTACAGCCAACTCCAAGGGAATCCAAAATCAGTGAGCAGAAACCCCAGGGTGCAGCGAGGCCCTGAGATAGCTCTGCTTGCCTGCTGTCCGGTGAGGCTGAATGCAGAGGGCACCCCTGCCAGGTTAGGACAGGCCTTTATTTTTCTCTACTCCAAAAGAGCTACAGCCCATATGGCATTTGCTGACATTTTTAAAACTAGAAAACACTCCAGCTTCACTGCGATTGGAGTGCTGGGGTCAAAGAGAGAAGGTGGTGCTGGAGAAGGATGTGCATGCAGGGCTGAGGATACACAAGGTGCCTGTGAGACACCCAGCCTGCGCCCATAAAGCCGTAGGGAAAAGCTGCTGGAGGGGGCTTTCTCCTCTCTGGGCTGCTGCTGGTGATGCTCGGAGCAGGAGCACCTCTGCAACATCTCGCACTCCCACTTGCCCTGAGTGCGCAGCAAGGAGTGGGAAGCTGAGCACGAAGGATTCGTTACAGGACTCGCTTAACGCTGTTGTATGAGCTGTTTTATAGGCTGTGATGCTTGTTACCAAAGGCGGGCTGTTGGTGCAACATAAATAACTCCTGATGGAATAGCAATTCTGTGGTTAGGCCCATTCCCAATATTTAGAAAAAATGAGTACTATGTATTTATTACAGGCTAAAACTGCTGTAGTGAGGATTGGTACCTCTGGTACCTGTCTAGATGAACAGATGGTGCTTCTCCTGTGTTTTGTTACTGCCGTCACAGATGGTGAGAGCTCCTGTTTAAGGAAAGCCCTGTTTGACAGTGTTATCTGGTCGTCCTTGGGATGAGGAAAGCAGCCTGGATGTCAGGTCCCTGCAATCTCTATCCAAGAGCCTGTGCCTACAGACGTGGATGGACTTTCTGGAATCATCACCGTTAGACAGGGCAAACCTAGGAAAAGAAAAGGGTGCCACAAGCCTTCTGCGCAAGTCTTTAGCCTCCTCTGATGTTTCACTACAGCCCAGGCAGATCTAGAGGGGAGGGAGGTTGCTTAAAGGGCACCAGCTTCTGCATTGCCTCCACGTCGTGGGGCATAGCACATGGCACCGCTCTCGCTGGCTCCATTGCAGCAGAGCCCAGTGGGACCCGACTGACTGCTGCTCCAGCAAGGGTGGCCTCGCATCGCCCCACTGCTCCTCCGCCCTGTGCAGCAGTGCTCAGCATCCTCCCAGGAGAGCCAGCGGCAATGCCTTGCGTTTGCCCTGACATCAACGCTTGGGGCACATTCACCCTGAAGAAGAATCGGTGCCCAGGCCCTTGGCTTGCAAACCCGGGTAAGCTAAGCTCTTGTACTGCAAAGCCACGCGTGGTTTTTATCAGACTTTTATTAGAGCAGCTAAAGCTGTTGTGAAGTGCATGAGGCAGGAAGATTTTTGGAGTAATTTCCAGGGTGCTTTCCTCCTTGCTCCTTAAAGCCACTTGAAAAGTTTTGTCTTGGCACATCATGAGAGCCCTGGGGTGGTTTGGCAAGCAGATGAGGAACCAGTTTTCTTGTCCTAATACCTCTGCCTCCCATTACCCACTTCTAGCCTAAGCTCCTTTGCTGGTTGGGTGCATGTCCTGATGCTCCCTGTAGTGGTCACGTTGCCAGAAGAATGTTGCAGCAGCTGCAGCCTGACTCCAGCGGCTCTTAAAATCACATTTACAGGATTTCCTCTCTGCTTTGCAGGGAAACGGTCCTAAGCAATGGGCTTAGCTCTTCAGCAGGCTCTTCTGGCAGCTGCTGCAGCGACACACTGCAAGAAAAGGGCAGGATAGTCTGCGATCCGAAAATATTCCTGTTCCTCTGTGGTTGGCATTGACTCTGCCACTCAATTTCCCAGCAAGACTAAGCCTAAATAATTTCTAGGCAGGGATCTTTCCTGCCCTGAAAAGCTTCTTAAGAGGTATGTGACTTGAAGGAACATCTTCCATTTTTTTTTAGTCATAGAAAAATCATTCTGGAGATGATCTCCAATATCAGAATTCTTCCAAAGGTCACAGGTCTAGAATTGTTCAGGATTTATTTTTGTTTCTATTTTTTTACATAATTGGAATGCACAACCAAGTTCTTGTTTATAGATAAAACTCAAATACCAAAATAATGAAAATGAAATTGAAAAGAATTGAAGAAAATGGGCGTTATTTCTACAAAAACCTTTTAATGAGCAGAGTACTGATATTCATTTATGAATGGGCCTTTTTAACTTGGAAGGCTTGGTAATAGGATTTCTTTTTTAACTTTCCTGCCTTAAAGCATAATTTACTTCTGCAGCGTCTTTAGTTTTCAGAAGAGGAGTTTTCATATGGGCAAGCAGTAATGTGGTCATCCTTTGCTGGGAAATTCTTCAGGCTATTTCTGCACGGCGGCAGAGGGTGACGCTGGCTCCTCAAGGGAACTCTCTGGGGTCCCTGCACTGGTATCCAGACCACTGAGCCCCCTGCTCTGAACTGGACGTGCAGGCAATGTTCAACAGGCTCGGTTACAGCCTGCCAGCTCCAGGCCACCTCACATCCTTAGAGAGCTTTTTTTTATATGGCTGGGCAGAAGACTTGTATTTTTCAGATTTTTGTTTTTTGTTTTTTCTCTGAAAGAGCTCACGTACGATTTTTAAGCAAAGACCTGGCTGCACCTGCATCCCAACCAGCAGTGCCCGCTCTTTGCCCAACTTCGTGCCGCACTGCGGGGCACTGGGTGCCGCGACGCTGGGCGCAGAGCCTCCGTGGAACTTGGGGAGTCTCTGCCAAAACCGGTGACGTGCCAGCAAGCTGCTTTTGAAGGGCTTTGCCAGGGTGTGATGCCAACCGCCTCCCGGGGCAGGCAGCAGCCGGAGCGGGATGGTTGCCCCTGGCTGCAGCCAGTCTCCAACGAAGGCAGTGCCCAGTCTTGCCTACTCGTGTCTCCCAGACGTCCCTGTCACTTCAATGTGGCAATGTAAAGAAGAACAGTCAAATGATTCTCAGTACCATCTGTCTAAACATTGCTTTTGCTAGTAAGTCAATTAAGCTATAGTTTTTCTTTGCAGAGAATGGTACCTGCACGCTGATGAGAAATGCGCTTGATAATTTAATAGGCATTTTGTCTTTTTTCTAACAAGCTGTGTTGGTTTCTGAGTAGTCTGCTATTCACTAAGTGTGGAAAATGAATGAACCGAAGTAAAACATTAGAAGATCGATTAATGTGAAGGATGTTTAATCTCTGCAAACTAAAAATAAAGCCTGTGAGCTATTTGGACTATTAACATTTGAATAATAAAGAAGTTTCAGAAATGCCAAGACAGCATGCGTGGGAAAATGACAGCTTTCTAAATTAAAAAGTACTGTTTTGAAATAATGGAAATAATCATGTTTTGACTTTTGAAGTAAGAAAAACGTTTCTCTGACAGTATTTCTCTGTAGCTAGAATACTTTCAAGGTCAAAATGAAATTTTTCAATAATTTTTCAGGGTTCCAGTTAATCACTCCCAGGCCACGAGAGGCTTTTCGACATTTTCAATTCACAGAAGTTTTTGACTGTCTTCAGTCCTAGAATACAGAAAATCTTTGAAGTATCAAATGGCATATGATTGGAAAACCTTTTCTCACTCAACCATGGTGCTTTAATTGACCGACTTTGGCAGAATTGTGGGGCTGGTTACAGCAGCAAGGTGGGGCTTTAGCTGAGGCCAGTGACTTCGCCTGCTGATAACCCTGAAGATGGTTTCAGCTGAAATTTTTCCATCGTTGGCCCCTGCACAGGTTGAATTTTATGGAAAACCAGGAGCCAATTCTGAAAATGAGTCGGTTTGGCGGTGAGAAAACAAATGGGATTTTATTTTTGTTTATTTTAGAACGGTGTTAGCACATCTGTGCACTGGCGCAGCGAGGTTTGCTGGCAGATGGTGAGTCTGAGGCTGAAAACTGCCCCCAGGAGAGTCTGCTGGGCCATGGGAGAGCAGTGGTGTTTGGCTCAGCTGGCAGCCCCGGCCCCAGCGACTGCAGGGATGCGGGCAGTGTGGCTGCTTTGTCCTCCCTCTCTGAGAAACACAGCGGTGAGCAGGAGCTGCAGGGATCCGGGCAATCGCAGATCTGCTCCCCTGAGCTGGAGGAAGAGCGGCGCGGCCCGGGATAGCCGAGGTTGTGCCCTCGCAATGAACAGCGAATGCGCTGGGTAAAGCTTCCCGAGAAGGGGGTGCAGATGCGGGGTCCTTGGCCTCAGGCTGCACCAGGGGAGGTTCAGACTGGATATCAGGAAAAGTTTCATTACTGAAAGAGCGGTCAGGCATTGGCACAGGCTGCCCAGGGAAGTGGTGGAGTCACCGTCCCTGGAGGTGTTCAAAAAGCATGTAGATATGGCACTTTGGGGCATGGTTTAGCAGGCATGGTGATGTTGGGTTGACAGTTGGACTTCATGATCCTAGAGGTCTTTGCCAACCTTAATGACTCTGTGATTCTGTGAAAGCAGAGGATCTACCTAAAACAGCATCACCATACCCTTTCTACTAGATAACACCTTTTCCTCAAAACCTACTGGTGAAGGGGGCAGGGGGAAGAACAGGAGGCACCGTGAGACTGTCCCGTGCTAGCAGGTAGCCCTGTGGTGCCACTGGGACCCAGAAGGTCTGAGTGCAAGTCTTCCTTCAGTCTGGGTCTGCTCCGCACGAAGTACGATCAGCTCCTGAAAGCTGCTGCGTTTCCTCGGGAGTGCTGCCAGTTCCCAGGCCCTCTCTGCTCATCGTTTGCAGACAGGCTCTCGGGAGAAATTGAGTTTATTAATGATTTAAGCCTTGTGGGATGGAGACTGGCACCAGGTGAGTGATGGGTAGGGAGTGGGTGAGCTGTGAGGAAAGGGAGAAGCTGAGAACGAGCCACATCAGGAACTGAGCAAGGCAGGGACAGACCAAGAAACAAAAGAATGAGCCACGATGAGGAAAGCCGCAGGTTTACTTTGGACAAGCCCTTGTTTTGTCTCCTCATGCTTTCATAACAAAAGTTAAATATGGAAAGCAGAAAGTCATCCATATGGGGCCACATTTTTGTATTTACTGTAAATCCACCTATGCAGCTGAGGAGTTGGTCCCAGCATGGCTGTGGGGCTGGAGCCACCCCGATTTGGTGCCTGACGCTTGCCAGAACTGAACAGAAGTCCTTCTAAAAACCAAGCAGCCTGTCATTCCTCTGCGACAGCACCCTCTTACCCCATAATGCATGCAGGTCCACAGGTTGTGACTGAGAGGGCGTTTTTATAAGCAGTCACCGCTCAGCTGGTTGTACAGTAGCTCCGGTGTGCTAGCAGAAGAGATGGACATTTCTGCTACACTGCAGTGAGTGCTGCAAAAATCCCACAAATAATCTCCGAAAATGAGCTTCCACTCCAGCAAGAGGTGCCACAAACTGGTACAACCCTTCTGGGGCACTGGTCCAGGATCACCCTGGCATGGCAGGAGTCCTGCTGGTGCCACACAGGCAGCATCCATGGCACCACATCAGAGCCCTTCCCTGGGACCCCTCTCATCCAGGTGTCCCAGGACACTGAACGCAGCCTTCCCTGGCAGTCTGCTCCTCTTTCTGCCCTTTCCTGCCCTGTAAGCATGTTTTTCTCATGATTCCTGGCTCCTTGAATCTTTATTAGAGCTTAAGCCCCATCTGCACTAGAAATTTGTTACAGATCCTAGAGCAAGAAATACCGTGTGTAGGGTTGCCCCATAGTGAACCTTTTCCCTTGGACCAAGTGCATGCAGAGAAAAGCAAGATACAAATCACAACTGTTTTGTAGAAATGGGCTTACTTTTGCGCTTTTTTTGTGAAGATGACTTGAGGGAATCCGACGTTTTATGGACTTGACTAGTGACTCGCCTACAGATTACTCTCCAGTCTGAGAACCTGCGTCTCTGCAGCTTGAAGGATGTTTGGAAAGGTCAGTCTCAGCTGCCAGGTGATGCGAGGCTGAGGACTGCATTCAGGGTGTCCCAGGAGGTGATGGGAGCCGCTGGTCCCAGGACTGCTCCTGGATCTCTCCTGCCGTGCTGCCGAACATCCGCATTGCTTGGCTTTCCCCCTGCCAGGAGGACCTGCCTGGGGAGAGCCCAATAATCCAGTTAACTGTGGCACAGTTAGCAAATAACAGAGCAAACTTCAGAAAGGACACTGGGCTTTAGAGTGCTTTCAGTTAACTTGAAAGTTAACTTGAGGTTTGTGTAGCAGTCACTAACATGGTATATGCTCCTTACAGGTTTACTGATCTCTCTGTCTTGAAGTTACAGTTGTTTCTGCCGAGATGAAAGCTCTGAATATAATATCCTGAGATTAAACTCTGATGCTTTTGAAAGTGAGCGTATGTGAATTCCGGAGAGAAGAACAGAGATTAAAACATTGCTGGGATTACGCCTGAAGCCAGAGTACACCATAGCAAACAGACTGATTTCATGTTTGGGACACTGAAGAAATGTGAAATGGCCATCAGCCAGAGGTTCCTGTGAGCTCTCAGACAATACTGCAAGGTGACACAACACTGTAATTTAACCAGTGGGTGAGTAATATTGCTCCTGGCAGCTGTACATGAGCTTGGAAATATTTGCACAGCCTACCACTAAGGGTGTTCTCAGGATCTTGTTGGCAGTGCTCCTACGGAAAGGTCAGGTCCTGGCACCTGGGGTGGGCACCCAACCGCTGGGGTCTGGAGCTTAAAGGACCGATGCAGTTCTGGTGCTGGCAGAGATTGCTCACCTGAGTGACACCTGACAGCAGCCTCTGGAGCAGCACTAGATACCCTTTAATGGAAACTTGTGATTTGTTTTTTTTAAAAAATCCGCATATTAAATTACTGCAGTAGTTAAGGAAAGGACTGAATCCCATGGAGCTGCTTCATTGGAATAAAAGACAAATTATATCTGGAACAGGATAGAGTCTTGTGGCTGGACGCTCTTTAGCAGAAGGGATGAAACTTGGTTTAAGTCCCTTTGCTGGCGGGTACCATTGGGCACCATGGGACTTGTCGCTGAGCTTGCTTGCATCATATGGTTTTAATCTGCATTTTATATGACAAACCCCCTCCCCACTCCTCTGCTGTCTATCTGGGAAACAGCATCTTTGTGTTTAGGTAGGGGCTGTAATTCACCCTTTTCAAAAGGCCCTTCTGAAACATATACACCATCCAAATACTGCTTTTCAGTATCCCCCTCCCAGGGCACAGCCACAGCTCAAGGCCAACCTAGCACAACTGTAATTCTGAGCGATTAAAATTTACGGCAGCTAATCTGTTGGAGAGCATATGTTAGAGCAGCGTTCGGCTGATCAAGTGCATTATCTGATAACTGCTGGTAACTTCTGCTGCATGATCTGTAGTCTGACAGTGAGGGCAAGGTAGTTAACCTGCAGCAGCTTATGAGACTAGAAAGAAATAATAAAACCCAGGGTAGACTTTAAGGAAAAAGATGAAATAAAAGTTATTGAAAAGCAGCTGGTGAAACAGTTGCGGCATTAAAGTAGTAACAGTAATCAACAGCCCTGCTAAGCCAATAGGCTGCATGACCTTGGCTGGGAGTGGATATGGAATGGTGTTGCCTGACTCGGGCTAGCAGAAATTCAAGCAAATGAGGGCATAAAATAGCAGACTATCAAAACTGATCCTGTTGAAGGGTACCAGAAGGGAGTTCCAAGGCAGATTTTTTGCAGAATTAGTAATGCACTTTGACATTTCTGGGAAGTAAGAAATTGCTTGGCAGGATTGTTGGGTTTTGGCGCAGTGAAGGATGAAGAGCGAGCCTTTGCTGCTGGGCCGGGCAGCGGAAACGCGCTTGGCTGGGTCTCGTCTTGGAAAGTCTGAGTATTGCCATCAGCGTCCCAGGCGTGGAGGGATCGTGTGAGGTAGATGCGTTGGATCAGCAGCCAGCCTTAGACAGGCTTGGTATTAGGTGCTACGGAGCACTGCCTTTCTGACCCTGCTCAGCAACCACAGAAGGCTGCTTTAACTCATTTCAAAAGTGATTTGAAGGTGATTTAGTAAGCCAAGCTGCTCATAGCCTGCCCATAGAGAAGCATTAAACAGTGTATGCAGTTTTCCTCCTGCCTGACCCAATGTTATGTTCCCGTTTCTGCTGCTGGGGCCATTGCTTAGTGTGGAGGGGTTGGGCTTGGTGCTGCTCCAACCGCACACAGTGAGGACAGGACTTGGTGGCCTTCCCTTCCCTCCTGCCACCAACTTGCTACCATTGTGGTCCCTTGAGCAGGTATTTTCTAGGTCAGGCTGCAATTTACTCAGAGATTCACTCAGTTAATGGCCCATGCAGGGCTAAGCATATGAGGAACTCATTTCCCACCTTCGGGCAATGAATCTAACGACCCTTTGCCATCGCTGCTTATTGCATCCTGTGGAGGAGTGCTGGGGTAGCTTTGCCTTGAAAAGAGGAGATGTGCTGAAGAATTGGGAGCGGTGGCAAGCTCCCAAAAGGACTTGCCCCTGCTCTTTAATAAGGTGTTTTACTTCGTGACCTTCCCATAATTTTTAATAACCTCTTGTGCTGTCAAAGCCACGCTTGGCTATCTTTCTCATTTTCCATCTGCTTATGAAAAGAGTTTATGAGAGACGAATGATAAAGAGGAGATTCTGTTAAGGATGGCTGCCCTGTGCAAGCAATCAGAGTTCTCATCTGGCTTTCTCTGGGCTTTTTTGGCCTAGTTTTCCAAAATAATGTTGCTAACATTGGGTGCACAGTCTGGTACACGGGTATGGCCCAGGCTCGTTTCCAAAGGCGGCTTGGGGTCAGGGCCGGGACCATGGTCTGGGGCAGAACTGAGGAAACAAAGCAAGGTTTATCCCATATATTTAATTTTCTATCTTTTCTTGTGTCTACTGGAACTGTACCTGCATTGCTAAGTGAGAACACAGTCCTACTGCCTAGGTGTGATCACATCAGTCAATCTTCTTAGTAAGCTTTCTTCAAAAGGCTTAAGTGTGATGTAAAAATGATTCATCTTTAAATTCAGTCTGAATGCTTCATCATGCTGAATTGGAATCTCTTGTTCAAAGCTATCCCAAACAGTCCTGTGAAAGACAGAAATTACCAGCAGGTAGTCCTTACCATGCCTGCCTTGGAGTGATATGTTACAGCAAATTGAAACTGTCCAACAGTCATGAATTACCTAAAGAAATCCCCTTCATCAGTGCAATGAGCACGTAGTCTTTATAATTTATTATGGCAGCGTCAAAGAAATCTATTGCATACACCTAACCCTTAGAGCCAGAGAGAGTGCCTACAGCTTCTGTTCTCTTCCTTCTTGCAGGAAATTAGCATGGCCCAGAGATATTGGCAGTGCCTCTCCAGCCCTAGCTCCCACAGTGATGGACAAAATATATTCTTTTGGCTCGGAGAGAAAAAGCCCAGCTTAATTTTGCCCATATCTGTGGCGGCTGGCTCGAGCCATGTCCAGAAGTGCTCACCAGTAAGGGTGAATCCCAGTCAGGGATTCAAAACTGGTCTCCAGAGAGCGTCTTTCTGCCTTGAGCAGCTTGTTAAAGCAGAAGTCTCTTCCCAGATAGGCTGGTGGGACCCTTGCAGGCTGTTTGTTGCAGAACATTTCGCAGTAATGTTTTTGTTTGCCCAGAGGGATGAGTGTGTGCTTGCAAGCCTTTAACTTCTACAGCGTGTTCAAAACAGAAAGGTCTTTCGCATATTCCTGCTTCACTGCTCAGTGAATTACCAGTCATCTGGTTTAATTAAAGGGTAACTCAGCTAAACCTAACAAACATCGTAGTCAATGATATTTCTTAAAACTTTGTCTGGGTAATTTTACCTATCTTCGATTACAGGAATACCTCAAATATAAAATGGAGCGTCTTTAGCCACCATTTTTACTTCTAAGGGTCTGAAACCTTTTTTCTTTTTTTTTAGACAAATGCACTTTATGAAGGGCTGCAGTGCATTCAGAACAATTTCTGGTAGCCTTTCCAGTGCAATATTCCTCCTTTTCATGATGTCCCAGATCCTTTGCGTGTTTGACAGGCTGCCCTGTATCTCACTCTGCTAGGGAAAGCTGGTACACTCCCAATGAAAGGGGAGATCAGCTCTGTGCCCCAAACCAGCCTGCTCTTGTATGTCCTTGCTTGGCCCTAAATATTCAGAAATGTTCAAATACCTCTCTTCTACAGCCAGGTCAGGGCAGTGGTGCGTGAGGACATTGCCGTGGGTCATCGGGGGAGATGCTGTAGCTGGAGCAGAGAGCAAGCCCCGCTCTCCTCTCTCGCTTCCTACGCTCTACCTACATTTTCTCCACAGCCCCTGGAGGCAGGAGGGAAAAAGCTCCCCTGTCCGCAGGCTGTGACGGGGCGATCCAGCTGCCCGGCAGTGGGTAGCACAGGCGTGGAAGTCCTGACATCGAGGTAGAGACAAAACCACCTCCATCTATAAGCTGTCCTTGAAGTTGTAATTGGGTTGTTACGCTGAGATGAAATGTGCTTTCCACTTTTTAATGTGTTTATTAAGTTGGCAGTATATGATTTATTATGTTCTTAATTATTAATTTTCTTGCTCCTAAGTGCCTGGATTTTTGTAAATGATGAGATGGAGAAGTGTAACGTTGTCACTTAGGAACCTTAACTGAAATGAAAGGTTTGGCTTTTTAATGTAATTTATATTTATGAGAAACTAATATAAGATCATTTTATATTATCAAAGTAATAGAAGTAATACAAGATGATTAAATGAATGATGGCCGGATAGGTCAGATATGCACTGATGAGAGTAGAAATGGAACAGCTGTGAGGCTTAGGTCTTAATTTTGCAACACACTTACATACTTACTTAATTTTGTGGGCAGGGAGGCTGTCCTGCATACAGTCCCTAAGTCTGAAGAAAGTTATTGAGCATTGCTTAAGGTTGTGTAATATTCTGCATTCTGTAAAATAGGGTTTGATCTATACAAAATTGAATGTGGGATAGATTCAAGCACAAGTTCTGTTTGCATTCATTCTCACGAAGTTTTACCTGCTGAGCATATGCAGAAGATGCACGTGAAGTGTGGTGAGCAAGGCTGGGTTAAACTGGTTTAATCTGAGTTCATAGTTTCTGAGGTTTTTTTCTAGCACTGTGGGTGAAAGAATATAAAGCTCAAGTAGTCCAGCTGCAACAGTCACAGACTACCTTGAATAACAGCCAGTGTCAGCCAGACAAGGAAAAGAACCAGTATTCTACCACTTCATGAGCGCAGGGCACAGTTGATACTTTTATTAATACGAGTGAGAAGTTCTGAGCCTGCTTGTAGAGGGTACAGAAGTTAATTCTGCACCTTCAGAGCTGCTTAGCCGTGTCTGGCCATGACGGTTCATAATGAAGCCATTCAGAATTAAGTAATCATTGTAAGTAAAGAAGCCCTTTGAATCCTTCATAGTAAATTTTCCTTTAATTCACAGCAATTTTATTTTTGTGGTACTGCATGTGCTGTATGAGGACGGCAATGCTTTTATTCCAAAATTCCAGCTCTAGGTGGGTGGGGGGAGGAAGCAACAATATTTGAATCCCTATTCCAAACTACTCTCTGGCAAATAAGTTTTTCCCAGTAGAAGTCAAGGTATTGTCAGAATACACTTCTCTCGAACGTCCAGGCCAGCTAGAGGTTTGTAAATTAGTTCATGCCAAGAGAAACTAATGGAACAGTTGAAAGACTAATGTAGAGGTTTGGCTCTGTGAACATGTTGGTTAATCATCTGAGAGTCCACTAAATATGCTTTTGATTACTTTTTTGACTTTATTTCTGTATTTAATTTGAAGAAATCTTAGTCACAACCTCATTTTGCTAGCAGTCATACCTCCACTGGGTCTTCTTGGAATCTTTTTTAGTTTTATATTAAACAAATATGGAGAAAAGGCTCTATAAAGAGCATGAGGAATAATCATAGTAGTTATTACACAGATATTTTAGATATATCAATGTAGGTGTAACATAAAACAGGAATACAAGTTGTACTTTTTTCCAAGGAAGAATCTACTCAAGGGAATGGGTAGCTCTCAGTAGACTTTGGAAATGCTATGGGGTGATCATTTCCCAAGGATTAATACCCCAAATGCTGTCACAATATTAAAACTTCCGCACACTGGAGAAGCAAAGAATAAGGATTCAGTTATGGGCATCCATGGAAACTTCACCATCTCAGAACTGTGTAGATCCCAACAGACCCAAGTCAGGCAAGAGGCAGGCAGCTTCCTTGCCAAGAGCAGGGTCCTGGCCAGACTCTGGCAGCAGGAACATCTATGGTCTCTTTCTTCAGCTCGCTTAGTCTTCCAGATTCATTTCTAATTCTGTGTAATCACCTTGAAGCCTTTTCATGGGTTGTTTGAACCTCGTCGCCTCTCGCTGGAGAGGTAACACAAGATGTGCAGAGGCTGTACAACCTTTGCCTGAGCTCTTCCTGATGACAGCTTCACAACTGGGCTGTTTCCTCTCCTGGTTCATTGCACTGCTTTCCTCCCAATTTTCATCAGTGCACAGAAAAATCACAGGCGCTGGCTCATGAAAATGCAGATTTCTTTTTCCTCTTCCAAATCCAGCTTCATTATTTTCTTAAGGAGGAGAACTGAGGGTTTAAGTCAATAGCTTGACTACATCTAATGTGAATTGATGGTAGAAACAAGCAGCTTAATACTGCATCTCAGCTCCTTCACATCTGTTGGGAACTGAAGTGTGTTCCTCTTCAAAATGAGTCTCCCCCAGGCACGGTCACTCTGCTGATGCCCTAATAGATGTAGTTGATCTCTTTTGCTGTGGAATGCAGCAGCTCCAGTTCACTCAGGAGGAGAGCCTGGCCAGGGATTACAGAGGTGTGAGAAAAGCAAATGGGTGAGTGCAAGGCCTGAGGACCCGCTTCCTGCACCCTCGGGGAGGGGACATGGCCAGCACCCTGGCTGAGGGAGAGGCTCCTCTGGGAGCTCTCAGAAAAGGCAGCCCAACGCTTGCCTCAGCCCTTCCCCCAGTGCCTGGATGCGGCAGCCAGGGCTGGACCGCTTCCCCGGCAGACCCGGCTGGGACTTCACCAAGCGAGATCGAGTCCCTCAAGGGGATCGGTGGTCATGGAGGGACAACCCCTCCCAGCGGCTCCCGGCCCCTGATTATTCCTCCAGCTCTCACGCTTTTCCAAATAAAATTTCCACTAACCTCAGTGGCCCAGACTGCCAGGCCATGTAAAGGCTTGCAAAAGGAATGATTTAAACAAACAGACGATCTGACCTCCCAAAGGAGGGCAGATAATTAAGCACGAATTTAAACAATATTTTAAAAGCCTTTGTGGATTTTATTTGCAGATCAGTAACTGCTTAAATGGATGGCTATAGGGCAAGAGAGCAATGCTCATCCTTCGTAGATCGGTAAGGTGCTCTCTCTGGGCAGCTGTGTCTGGACACTTTTTGGTTGCGTTTCTGAGAGCTGAAAGAGCGACTGGTTCAGTGCTAGTCTGGTTTTGCAACACAGACATATTTTAATCAGGGCTAAATTGCTGACAGCGTAATGGAACATGATGATCACACTTTTGTTTCACTCATCAGCAATGCAACTGGTGAAACCAAAGCAGATAATTAGAGCTTATAATAAACCAAAATCATTTACAGTAGGTACTGCTGAAGGAGCAAGCGGAGCCCGTTTCTCACTGATGTTAGGGTCCCTCAACCCCACCATGACACTGGGAGTTACGGTCTCATCCGCATCCCTCATTAGTAAAGGACAACGGACAAGTCCCAGGAAAAGATCCCAAAGTTGTAGCGTTCATCTGACCTACCCTCTCTTGGTTTTCCCCACAGGAAATTTCTGCATTGCCTCATAGTTCAAAGCAAGCTGATTATCTAATAGAGCAGTAAAAACATTTCCCTGTTGTAAACAATTAAGTTTTTAAGGCAACTGGAAAAAGGTGGAAAATTTTATGGTACAGAAACAAAAAAAACGGAGCTGAAGAGATGCCAAAAAAAACCCCCACCACCAACAAGTAGTGCTGGGTACAGTTTTACATATCTATCTCGGGGCAGCAGGTAAATGCTGATGTCCCTGACTATCGGACTGCAACACGTGGTGCAGTGCATGAAGGAGCAGGGGGCTGGTGGGCACCAGCGGCACCCGGAGCCATCTCTCCCTGCCCCGCAGCCTGTCCCTGCCTGGGCAGCTCGCCAAAGGGACGGACATGCTTTTTGGCCTCTTCAGCCCCAGAAATTAGCAGCATCTCTTTCTCTTGGAACATAAAGCTTACAGCACTTCAAGTGTTTTCAGAGCCCAGACCACTGTTGTCCCCATTAATCGGAGAAATATTTCTTCCTTGTCTGAAATCCTAAATCAGCTCTTGGTCTCAGATCTACGGCAGAGATTTCCACTGGTTAATTGTGTTTGTTTTCAATAGTTTACCTTCTAGCTGTGTGTCCAACAGCGAATTGCCTAGTTTATCTCCGTGTCCCACATCCCAACCCTGCTACATTATCTTAAAACATCAAAAAAACACAGGGACAAAAAAGAAGTGTGGCTACATCGCTGGGAGCGCCGAGACCTGTAACCTGAGGTGTGATTAAGCACCCAATTTCTGCAGTACTAGCAGGAGCACTCAGGAAAGAATTAGCATCCTAGGGAGAGCGCAGTAACACCTTAAATCTTGGCCTTGGCTAAGTGGCATCCTACTTTAATATATAATAGTATAAGCTAAATCAGGGAACATAAATATAGAGGATTACCTCACATCGGCTTCCATGCGGATCTAGAAGTGAAATAATACGTTTTCTGATTGGGGAAAAAGCCTGAATTGAGACCAGCTTTGTCCTGAAAGATATACTATACCTGCATGTATTAGTAAGAGCTGCTGGCTTTTACCTAGAGTAAAACATGACTGGGCTATTTTCTAGTTATTCTATAATTATGATGGAGAAATGTGTATCTGTACTAAAGCCATTACACTGAACATCTGTGAACTCCAAGTCAGGCAGGTTTACAGCTGGTACTTGACCATGTTTCAAGGCTAAGAGTGCAGATCTTGGGACTGATGATAGTTATTCCAGGAGTGGGTTATCATCTCCCCTTTCAGCGCTTCTTGGTAGAGATTATGTCAGGCAGAGGCTCCGACAGCAGATGAGACGCACGGCCGTGTGTGAAGCAGGAAGGCGGGAGTCTGGGCATGGTTTTGTACGTCCTGTGTGCACACTGAGCTGGGTCCAGGGCTTGCGGTGACCTGTGCAGAGGCTCCCGGCTGCACTCTTACCGTGCAAGCGTGCGCAGGTTGGGGTGCACACTTGACAAATGTGTGCAAGGGCACGCGATGTTTTCTCGCTGAGAAAAGAATGATTGAACAAACGGTCCTGCTGACCCGCTGCAGAAACCGCAAGGAAGAGGGACTGCTTGGTACTGCAAGATCGAATAAGCAAGTATCGCGAGAGGCGTGGTAAGAGGTGTTGTGCTGTATCTGCAGAGGAAGGGCTGGATTTACTGGGCAGCCCAAATCACTGTGGGAAAGACAGAGATCTTGTGAGACGCCCAGATTTTCAAGCAAATGCTCGAGCACAACATTGGTGTTAACCTCTGTCAGGCCCCCAAATGAACCCAAGCTGCCAGCCGCTGGCTCTTCCTCACCAGAAGCATGACTCACACCATTACCCAATCTAGCCTAATTGGGACCCAGCCAGCTCCCCAGTTGCTCGTTGTTAAATCAGCTTCACTCAAGCAGGGGTAGCTGGAGGTTTAGGAGTTTTGTTTGTTGGGATACTGTTGCTCTTTCTAGGGTGTGTTGCCTGTTCAGGTTATGCTGTCCTCCTATTTTCCAGGAGCACTTTGAGGGTTTCTGGCTCCTTGGACACTCTGGGGTGCCTTTGACTCCATGAGCTATCACGCTTGCGCAGCAACTCCTCTGGGCCAGCTCCACCAGCAGCATCCAGCGTGTGGAGCCGAGATGCAAGATTCGCCCCTGCAGTTTCAGGTAGCTGGAGGTGGGGGGTGACGTGGGCAGCCCAGTGCCCCATTGCCGTGCTTGGGGCGTACAGGCCTGTGTCTGTCCAGCAGCCTCCCAGGGGAGATGGCCTCAGCAGGCAGTTGCTTTTCAGCTTTGCTCCTCATGCTCCTTCCGAGGGCAGCCAGGCTGATCACGGTGGAGGGGCTGCCGTGGCTCCAGGGAGGTTGAACCTGCTCTGGTGCCTGTCTGGCTGCATGGGCTGTCAGAGCTGCCTTGCCTGCTGAGGATGGGCAATGGCTTGGCCCTTTCTCTCTATAGCAAGAGGCAGGGGTTTAAGCCCCACGAAGCGTTCCTGGCTATCTTCCTTTCTGGTTTGTGTGCATCTGGAGGGAGTTCAGCTGCGAAGAGAGAGACAGACTGTGGAGATCTTGTACTTTAATTTGAGATTGTCATCCAGAAGTAATGGGGTAATTATCTTTCTAAATCTGTGTGTTTTGACAATGTAGAAAACAATTTAGAGTCAATCAGGGGTCATCCACTTGCTTTGTTCTTGTTCTAGAATGACAAGATATAAATGATTACACCAACATTGTGTCAAGGTTGTCAGTCAGCAAGGAAATGTGTCATGTCTGTCCTGCCTGGAATGAAGACTTTACCCTTGTGTGTTTTGGATTCTGTTTGTTAAAATACAGCAGGTAGAATAAAAAGCAGTTAGGAGCTCTGCCAGATGTGCCCTAGCTGTGTGACAAGACATGAGTGGAAACCAAAATCCAGGTAGGAGAATTGCTGAGCTAGGTCAGCCTGTGGGGAAGCTGGTTGTGTTGCTGCAGGACAGAGGGTGACAGAGGAGACGGGGGAACAGGGGGGCCTGAACAGGGCCAGCGGTTGATTTGGTCATAGGAAGTGTGTTTGCAAAGGCTAATCTCTGAAAGTCATTGGTACGATCAAATCCAGCTCTCAATTCACGTACAGTCAGGCTGTTGCTAGTATATCCTGCCCACCTCACTTAGCATCCAAGAGCTAGCAGCAGTTTGTGCCAGGAATATGGGATGACTCATTTGAGCTGTCTTGTTTGAAGAAATTGGGTCCCTGACTGCACTGGTTATTCTGAAGCCTTTCTCTCTCTCACTGAGAAGAACAAAGTATGCCCAGAAGATGTGGAGGGTTTTTTTTTCCCATATGCAAATAATGTCCTTCACTAAGTTTATTCTTTGTCTAAGTAGAAGTTAAGGGTGCCCTCTATGCTCTCACAAGATGAAAGGTGGTACAACACATCTACACCAGGTGAGAGGCTATTCTTAGGCTGGCTATGGGCCTCGTCTGCTTTAGTATCACAGGACAGTTGAGGTGAGCAGGTGCCTCTGGAGATGGGCTGGTCCAGCCCTGCTCTGAGCAGAATCAGCTAGAGTAGGCTGCCCAGTGCTGTCCACACTTGGGCTTTGAGTATCTCCAAGGATGGGAGAGTCCACAACCTCACTGGGTTACCAAAAAAAAAGCTTTTAAACAAATCTTCCTGTATTTTCAATTTGTCCTGTCACCGTGCCCAGAAGAGTCCACAGAATCTGGCTCCATTGTCTTTGCTTTCCCCCCCATCAGGTCCAAGATCCCCTGGAGCCATCTATGCTCCAGGCTGAACAGTCCCAGCTCTTGGTCTCTCCTCATGTGTCAGCTCCTTCAGTCCTTTAACCATCTCTGTGGCTCCTCAGATGTGGTTTTGCTCTGGAGATAAGCAAGGAACACACTGAAGCTTATTTTCTTTAAAGAAACACCCTTAAGAATGGGTATATTTTTATCTTTTTCCAGAATATGTCATTCAGCTGTCAAACTTGTAACAACACAATTATATCCATCTTCCCCCAACATCACATTTTTATTGGACTACTCTTGCCAGCTGTTACTCTGTTTGCCATCATCCCCCTCTGGGGAGGGTTGGATCAGTCAGCCTTCTTTGCCCTTCACATCCTCCGCTTTCCTGCAGCGTGCCGGCTCCTGGGCTGAAGGGTGGGAGCGGTTAGGTGGCCTTCCTTGAGTTAGGTACCTGGAGGGTGGCTGGACCTTGGGCCAGGGACTGACTCTCTCCGGAGGAGCAAAAGCAAATCAAGTCGACTTCCCCTAGTACCTATGTTCAGTAAGACAGCAGCTACAGAGCTGCCAAGAGGAACCCAGGAGAAAAGTGAAATGTGTGAGTTTAGAAAACAGAAAAAAAACCCCAATGGATGGAGGCATTCTTCATCTAGTACAACGAACTGCTAAGCCTCCAGGTGGTAAACAGAAGAAATAATAAATAATAAAATGATTGTTTTAAACTAGGCACGGAGTCAGCATCGCAGCCCTGCTTCCCCTGAGAGCTCAGTGCATGGCCTGGATCTGGCTCTTACAGAGCTCTGTTATTGCAGGCGAGGGCTCAAAGCAGATGTTGGCCCTAGAAAAGTCAGGGAAAAGAAGGCCAAGGCAGGCTTCTTCAATGATATCAAGGCAGCATTTGAACCAAAGTCTTGCTCTAGATGTTGTTAAATGTACTTACTCTGTGGTATGGCTCCTTCCAGGCTGGACCTCTGCGAGCAGATGGGGCAGGACGGGCTGGGGACCAGCTGGAGATGTCCTCCTGTTTCCATAACTAACCCTACTCCTCCTTTCTCTCAAATGAACAGAGCACTGGTTCACAGCTCCATGTCTTCCACAGCTACTCCTTATGCTGGGATCACAGAGCAAAAGTGGGCAGAGGTTCAGGGCTTCAGAGCTACTTTCCTTTAGAGCTGCAGAGTCTTTTATTTGGACAAGGAACTGAGAAGCAGAACCCAAAAATAAACAGATTTTATCCTTTCATATCTTTGTAGCTCTGATATTTTTTTTTTTTCCCCTCCAAAACAAACATTCTCTTTTACATGTAAACACCAATATTTCCTTCGGTAAACTTACAGCTATTTCAGAACTCTGCTGGGTCTTTGCAGAGAGTCACGTTATTTGAAGAATTCCTGCTACTGACAGTCATTTAGGAAAGAAAGTTGTCTGTGAGTAGAGTATCTCTCTTTTTGCGGTGAACAAAGCAGTACTTTGAAGAATGAAAACCTCAAAAATTCATGTTTGTTATTGCTTCATCTATGCTCCAGTTTATATTTCTACTTTAAATGACAATTCTCTGTTTAAGGAGTTGTCAGACTGTATTTCTGTCGAGTGAAACAGTGATGGTCCAAGTTGTGTAGAGCAAGTAGGAAATGAAGCTCTAAGCCCCCGGGAAGTTGGCAAAGTTGGAATACATGCTGTGGAGTGGGAAGTGTTAAAAAAACCTAACTGTTCTGCAAACCAAAATATCCAAAATGGTCTCAGATTAGAAGGGATCCACTTTTTGACTGGCATGTCCGTCAAAGCCACCCACTCTTACCTGACTGAAGATACGTGCTCCAATTACAGCTTCATGAAGCCACCGCAAGGTTTTTGTTGCAGTGAGCAGGAGCCTTCCTGACACAGGCTTTTGGCTGGAAGGTCTTCAGCCCTCTCCGGTATATGCGATATATGCAGCCATTTGAATTATTTTGGACGAAGCTCTCCCTAATCCCAGCAGCTATTCTGATTTTCTCTGAGACTTTTGTGACAACTTGAAACATCTCTCCATGATCATACATCTTCAAGTGCACTGATCTGCTTTTTGGTTTATTAGCTTAAAATATCCTGTATGTCTGTTCTTATATTTCCTTGCGAGTCAGGGTGGAACACCCAAGCTTCTCTTTTGCTCTTTGTGGCTGTTATAACCAAAAAGACTTAAATTTTGCCCAGCCTAACAGCCGTGACCTTTTCAATCTCAAGGGCTTGTACTGAATTTCATCTGAGCTAGCGACATTTCCTCCAGCATCCAGAAAAAACTCTTTGCCCTACAAATAACTTTCACAAATGCAAAGCGACAGGAGAAATGCCTGGCGCTTGGCGAGAGTCGCTAAGCCGGTGGCTTTCAGCATGCGCACTGCTGCTGAAGGATGCCCAGGAAGAAAGTTAGCTGGTGTTTCCTCCACCACGGGGACGTCTGGGGGAGGGAGGTGATCTGATCAGTAGAGGTTGAGCAGCACTTAATTTATTGCTATTGATCTTCCAGCACAGGCACCGGACACCGTGATCAAACACCTGGCTGTTCAACCAAGATAAAAGGTGCCTAATTTGAATTTCATTTGCTAATAACATGGCTGTTATGAGGCTTGTTGTGGTTGAGCAAACCTCACCACCACCTGCAAAGAAGGCAAGGAGAAGCTCTGGGGTTTCAGGGACTTTTCCAGGTGGCCGGACGTGCCTTGACTTGCGCTCTGGCCTGGGAGAAAGATGGTTTCTGCAGAGCTTGACTAGTGCCAGGATAACTGGGAAGCGGACTGGAGAGAGAGGGGAAGCTGAATCAGTGTTTGGCTGGTGGGCAGTAAGTCTGGCGGGGAAGGTGAAGGCAGCAGAGACAAGCCCTCTCTCTTAAGCAGGCTGGGATGCTCCATGTTTGTTTTCATGGTTTTGTAGCCTCATGCAGGAAAAAAAGACTAGTTATGGCGAGAAGCATGCCATATGTTGTTGCATATGGCTGAAACATCTGCATATGTACCCAGGGATCTGATATACACGATGAGCTTCTGTAACAAATCTAACAGTGAAGGAATTATCTTTCGGATTTTTTTCCTTTTTTTTCAATCTCCAACCTCTTTGGAGGAAGTTGGTGTCCTGGCTTTGCCTTCATAGGATTTCATGAAACCTGCAGGGATCAGTGCACGCAGAAGGTGCTGACAGTTGTTCATCTAGGATCTACCAACACTCCAGCCTCCCCTGGAGAAGTCTGAAGGCTGCATGAGTTGTGCAAAGCTCTTCCATAATCCGCTGCTACCAAGGAAGCAGCAGAAGAGCAAAACAGATTCAAACTGAAATTATTCAAACAATCTAAGTGGATTTTTTTGCACCTTCCATCATCCTTTTTGGCCCTGGCTGATTCCTATGACTCGTAAATGTAGTACAATATAAAGAAATCACAATGTAATGTGCATCCAGTGATGACTTTGTTAAAGTGAAGAATGTAATAGAGTTACAAAAATGAGCTGAACAATAAAAAAAGTCTGTAGTCATAGCAGTCCAGATGAAATGGGATAAAGAATACTGCTCCTCATGCTTAAAGATCTTCACTGATAGCCCAGGTGCCTGGTTAATCCAGGATATCCAGAAGCAGTGGCCACAGGAGATCTGTTTGTCATATATGGAAATCCTTCCATTTTCCCCAAAGTTACAATGCCTTCATCAAGAGGGATTTTATAAAACATGAATTCTGTGTTGTGTTCATACAGCACCCCACGCATGGGAATCTCCCATCCTGACAAAAGATGTTAGACAAAAAGAGTTAGGGAAAATACCACAAAGCAGTGAATAAAGTGACGTTTGTTTGGTTTCCCACTGAGCCAGGGCGTGGAGCTGCTGAGGAGCCCTGTCATGGGGATCTGAAGCACGAAGTGCTTCTCCTAGGTGCATGTGAATGCAAAAAGATCCACCTCATTCCGTTGTACTTGTGGTGAAAAATTCTTAATTGCATGTAAATTCCCCCAAACTTTGAAGCAGATGGTTTTTCTAGGCAGATGGTGGGGGTGGGTAGGGGGTGAAGAGATGGGAGATCATCTGACAAAACAAGTGGAGGAACCAATTGAACTAGTCCATAAATATCAGTGTATTCCCGACAGCATTCTGTGCACCTCTTTTCATCATCCTACGGAGGGTGGACTACTGATGGGTTAAAGCAGATGGGAGGTGCGGGAAAGCGAGTCATTTGGGTTTTATTCATGACTTGTGTTGCTCATTCCCTGATGGAAGAACTCTTCACCTGCATCCTCCTGTCTCCCAGGTGCAAGAAAGGGGGACAATAATGCACACGGGTCTAATGGGAACATCTAAAGGTCGGTGTTGGCAGGGTGCTTTCGGGCTGGAGGTGCTGAGGAGCTGCTGTCTGGCAGCATCACGACTAGCGGATCAGAACAGGTGTTGTTCTTGTGCTCTGACCACGGCTGAGGTTTTTTTTTCCCCCTTTCTATTTGTAGAGCATGTGTAAAGGCCTTACTGGAATATATTATTTGTATTACCATTGCAAATAGGAAGCTAGCACATAGAGGAGGATCTTCTCATATTTTGTATTTAAAACTGGTGCATTTTATTTGCATTTCAGGCACTGTGAGACCACAGCCAGGACACATCCCAGCAGCCGAGTTGGTGGGTTCTACAGCCTGCACGTTACTATTCCCAGCACCACAGGAGAGTCTAATATGTGCTGTTACCAGGAGGAGAGAGAAAAGGCTTGATCTGAACATCCCTTGAATGTCTATAACACATCTAGGTTCTCTGAGAATTGCAATGATACCTTTTACTTCAACTGTGACAGAGCCCCTATGTCCTAATTCCCTCATGATTTCCAATACTGAGCTTTAAATACCTGGGGATGTGCAGAGCAAAGCACAGACTTATTAACTCAGGGGGCTTAAGGAGGAGGCGTGAGGAGATGACTCCACCCTGCCTTTTTGCCAGGAGAAGCCTGAGCATCTTAGGACTATGGTGCAGGTGTTTAGACAGAGAGGGAGGGAGTCACCCTGGAGCAAACCAGGAGTGGGGTGCTATCTGAAAATACCCCCTTATGACATATCCCCCCTCCACACGTGCAAGTCCCTGCCCAGAGGGAAACTGCGCTATGAAGACGGGGTTACTCGCTCCCACCTACAAGCAGGTGAAAAGCTGGTGCAGAGCTGGTGGCACCCAAGGGCAAAAGTGTGTTTCTGCAGGCTGCTGAGCCCACCTCCTCCACAGCGGTGTTGCAACAAGTCTTCAAGGCACACGTTTGATATGCCATCTTAATGCTCCAGCAGAGCTCCTCGATATCACGCTTGATGGGGAAATGATAGTATGTATTTCAGCATATCAAAGAGTTGACTACCCATCCAGGCATCGCTCTCAAACCTCTCCAACTAACTGGATTGTTTCAAGACAGGTATAATTAGGTGTAAGAACTGTAATCATAATTAAAGCTCCTCATAATGGGGATATTTGCTTCTTAATTCAGTATTAAAATGGTCCATTTCAATATTGAACCAACACATCAGAGAAATCAATGAAAAATATGTTGCAAAACTATCTGATTTCTGGATGGTCTTGGGTGAAAACTGTTGAAAAAATGAGAGAAAAGAGCCCAGACTGAAGCCCTGTGCTTCAAAATAACGTAAGTTAAGAAATAATGTATCATCAGTTTATTCAGTATTGCTTGCAACCTGCTATTATGCGTCAGAGATAAGAGAACATATGATTCCTACAGAAGGTTTCTTGGACAGCAAAAATTCCTAGATACTATTAGAATTATCATGTGCCAACAGCTCAGTATTTGTGGAAGGTGTCATCTAATTAAACCAGAATTTTTAAGTACCAGGCAGCATGAAGACCAGTAATAAGAGAGCAAGATCCGTCTGTATTACAGATGGGATGTGCAACTCTAATAGTATGGCTTTAGGCAATGTTTAATTGAGTAGTTAAATTATCTTTTCCAGACGGGAAAATAAATTACTGCTCATCTCTCCAATTTATTTTAGCTTTTCCACGCTCTGTTCCCTGAGGGAGTGGTGAGGGAGTGTGGGACATCCCCAGATATGCCTGGGGTGATTTGTTCTCCCCACCCACCATAACTCCCCCTGCAAGGAGGATGGCTTATATGCATGTGGGAGTTGGTATATATGTAATAGTGGCTGTATTCTCTTTTCTTTGAAAGGGTATGCTGCTAATCACTGTGGTGGGATCACAGGGATCCAGCCATACGCTTGTGTGTGTGTGGTTTTATATATCTATTCTTTAAAAATGCAGGGTAGAGACTTGCTGGCTCAGCATCCTGAAGCCAAATCCAGAGCACATGTCCCACTGGGGCCATGCGGTTTGCCCAAGAAGCTTTTCCAAGCCCTGGGATGGCCTGAAAATCTTCACTTTGACTCACAGCTTTTTGTAGCATGGGATTGTTTGGGGAAATTGTGTCGAATTCCAGAATGTTATTCCTCAGGTTGCCCAAACTCAGTTAAATAAGCACACAGAAATGCATGATGCTCTGTGCAGTGCATGGGAGCAGAACTTAAAATAACATTGGAAAATTTCAGTTAACTGATGAAGTATTTGATTGACATGCTAACAGGTCTCCAGGCTGGATGAACTTTTTCCATAGTCAGGTGTCTGCATGCAAGCATGGCCATGAGGGAGCATATTAGATTTTGTGCTTTATGCTGGCTCCACGAGCACAGCTGGTGTTTTGGAAATCTTCTGCCACAAAGTCACCCCTTGGAAAGTCTTGAGCAGACCTGAGACGGCTGGCTGGGCTGGCACCAGGCCGCTGGTTTGTGTCATGTGGCTGTGATGTTATCGATCGAGTGCTCTGAGCCCAGAAACAGATTTCTCGCATCTTGCAGAACCACAGCCTGCCTGCGTTCCCCCCAGCTTCTGAAGATTTGTGTCGGTGGTAACAGCCTGTGTGCTAGCAGAGTGCTGGATTCAGCTGGCCCGATTCCAGACAAAGTCATAACTTCCTTTCCGGTTGGCCAGTTCCCGGCCATGGATCTCGGCTGTGGGCCCGATGAGATAAACACGTTCTCCTTGTGCTGCCTGAAATTGTGGTGGGAAGAGGGTGAAGCAGCTTTTAAAGTACTTTGGGAGGAAAGGCTTTGTATTAGTGCAGGAGGATCTTGTTGCTATTGGAGTATTATTACATCTGAGAGTAACTTCAGAGACTAGAGAAAATGTTTTTTAAAATTACAGGTGGTCTATTTTTCCCATTGGTAAAGGTTTTTTCTAACAAAGTTAATAAAAGATTACTTTAATGAATATGGATGCTTTTGTTATATTGCTCAGAAACTCTGTGGGCTGTAGAAGATGGTGTCTTCAGGGAAAAATGCGAACTGGAGAAGCAGACGGTGCAAAGCCAACATCTCTGAAATGTTTCTCTCCAGGCACGCTAAGCAGAGAGTGCTTCCAGGCTGTAGAAACGCAGCGTGGTTGGTGTGAGGCCGGGAAAACTCCCGTGCTTGATCTGAGTTTTCCTCTGTGCAGATCCCTTTAGTGACCGCAGATACCAGCTCCGCAGCGGCTGAGCTGCTTCCCGTTTGCCCAGAGGTGTTGAGCAGAGACAGGTCTGTGCAAAGGGGCAAGCAAAATCTGCTTATCCATGGAAAGGCTGGGGCCCTGGGTTTGGTGGAAGTCCCAGTGGACACTTCAACGCTACAAATCTGCTCTGCGGGCAGGAGCATCCCCTCCTCTCCTCTCCTGCTCCAGCATCTGCTCTTCTGCTTTGACCTTGACCTTGCTTTCTTTTAACCAGACTTCAACAGCTCAGTGGTCCCTCCCGTAAGGAGCAGGCTTGCTTTGCTTCGCTCGGCTCCTCTTTCACTGCTCTGCAGGTATTTGATAGAGATGGAGCAGACCGCACCTTGCATACTTGTGAGAGGCAGGGACCCCAGGCATGGCCAGCTCCCTGACCTGGGACCTCTGTGCAGCAAGGGGTAAGAACGCAGCCTCTCCAGATGATGAGTTTCAGGCCAGTGGCTTCATCATCCTTTCGGAGTCCAGCTGCAAGGGCACGGCTCCCTGGGAAAAAATGGGTTCATCCACCACGGCTGATTTACCTGTGCCAGTGCTGGTATGTAACAGAGCTGGGAGTCAGACCTTCCACCTGTGATGGAAAGGGTGCATGTTCCTACAATGGCAATTTCACTTTTAAAATGAGAGACCATAGATGCTTTCTAAGCTGCCTGGAACATGAATTTAATACATGTGATTTCTGAAAGGATTTTACTAGCCAACTCCTTGTCAATAAGCCTGCCTCTCTTAGACCAGTCCAAGTTTAAACCTTCTAAGCAGCCAGCCCCGAGGTGGTGCTGCACAGTAAGGATGCAAGGCTTGTTCTACACCCGGGACTACATATCAGCAGTAAATTTAATCTCCAAATATATTTTAATGCATGTCCCTGCACATCCACAAATCATGCTCCACACTGGCATTGCAGAAATGTTCACTATTTCTACATTTTCTTTAATTAAAAAGTATTTAAAGCCTAAGTACAGATCAGCATTGGATTCTAGTGATTTGTTGCTCACAGTCGTGAGCTCTCATTGCCTTTCAGCTCTTGTACATGCTCCCTGGCTGCAACGTGAGAATTATTTTATCTTCCTGAGTTTGAATCTGACGGCTGAAATGTGGGGGGTTTTTTAATAAAAAAGAATCTTTTGCACCTTGACTTCAAAGCTGCTTTTCTCTGCCTTTCAGATTCTTCCTTCAGGATGGAGTACCCTGCTGCCGACTCTGCAATGGGCTGCTCATTAGAAAGACATCCTGATAGTAATGGATGGACACTGATCTGTTTCATCTCCTGCGCCCTCTGCCCAGACTGCTCCGAAGGCTGATGGATTTGGGAGAAGCTCAGATCCAATTTCATTTTTGTAGTGTGAAGCAAAGTCTGCTGGAAAGGTTTACTCCCCTCCATTGGTCACAGAAGAGATCGAAGTTGGATGAGGATGTGGTTAAGCAAGTGTGGGAGAGCTGTTCCCGACGGAAAACTTGGGGATGAAAGGCGCAGCTGGAGTAAAAATAGTGAGGTGACAGATGACATTGTCCCCTCCACAGGCAAGCCCTGCAGCATGGCATCAGCTGCTAAATGTCCCCTGGGCCACCCGGCTCCCCCGAGCAAGTCCCAAAAGTCCTGCAAAGTGCGAGTTCCCGGGGTCTGGCTACGGATGCTTCATTCAGTGAGTTCCCCGTCACCTGTGCAACGCCTGCATGCTGCTGTGGACGTGAGTTATTTTAGAAATCCAGTGTAGGGGCTCTACTGGAGATACTGGCTTGTAGAAGTTGAGCCACACGGGTGGCTGTTGCTGCCAACATAGCTGTGCTTCTGCAGTGGAACTGTGCTGAAGAGCTCTTGGTCACCTGATGGAGAAGTATCACATAGGCTCCAGCCTCTCACCTCATGTGTACAAGGCCATGAGAAAAGCAGCCATGTGTGCACTTTCTGTTACGTCATGTTGATTTTCTGAACCACAAACCTGCAGAACTGGAGATGCTGACCGTGCAGGGCTCAGGCTGTGAGGGACACGCAGGTTCACCATGCCAGCAGGCTTCCACCTGCTGCTTAGGTCCTCTGATCCCCTCCTCCCTGCTGCTCCAGGACCTGCTGAGGTGGATGGTGAAATCACTTGTACGTTTCCACAGGTACCTCTTTATAAGGCTACTTTTGGGGTAACATTTTTTTCGGGTTCATCTCTTCCAAGCTCTGATGCTAGATGGTAGCCATTGGAAAGGATTTGTGCTAGGACCTGCCCACACCAGGGCAGAATGAGGTCTGGGCACTTGCTGTCCTCTGTCCTTTCAGAGAAATGTTGACGTGGCACAACGGGCGGCTGCGGGAAGAAACGTGAGCTTCCTCAGACTGCTCGCTGAGCTCTGCAGTGGCTTATACCCTTTCAGAGGCTATTTTAACCCAGAATGAGCACTGAATTTTCACTTAACGCTGCTTCTGGCATCTCAGCTATTTCATTGAGAAACAGCAGTCACACTCCTGCCGTGGTGTGATGACTATTCCAGGGTCACCATGATGCCCGAGTCTCAACATCTCGAAGTACGAAAAGTGTATCTGCCTTCAAATGAAACTAGTTGCTATTTGTGATCCAGACAGGGTTCAGCTCCTTGGGCTGCTCAAGGAGAAGAAGAATGAAGTTTGGTGACCTTTACGCCAGTGCTCATGGCCACCCTGAGGCTCCCTGAGGGGCATGGCCAGGTCTCCTGGGCTCCACCAGCCTCCTGTGACCCTACAGGAGCTGTGGCTGAGCTATGCTTGGAGGCATCAGAGCACTGGTCCACAAACCAGGCCAGATATGGGGCATTTGCAGCCCTCCCAAGGGGGCAATGCCAGAGAAGAAGCTGCACAGAGCAGCCAGCTGAGGCTCCTGCAACACCACTTCTGTCTCCCCACAGTCAGGCTGCTCACAGCTGTGCCGTCCCCACCGCTGCGGTGAATTTTCCCTCACACAGCATCACCATTTGTCCTTGAGAACCTGAACCTGCCCTCCATAAATCGCGCCCAGTACCCAAACTAATTGCACAGTGCTGGGTTTGAGGTCTGCTGCCCAGCGCCTAATCCATCCCCCTCCCATCAGCTGGGGGTTTGACCCATCTCTCAGCTCACGGTTATCTCTGAATCTTTGGTGATGGCCCAGAGCTTCTCAAGGGAAAATAGGGGTGAAACATCACCAAACCACAAAAAGCAGCGTGTCTTTTTTAGCAGATTCACACCCAGGGCATTGCTTCTTCATGCCAGCTCCTCAGTGTCCCTGCGTTAGCTCTTGCGCTGGAACTTTAGCTCTTCTCATGGTGCTGTTTCATGGGCCATGTGAGAATGAGCGTGCTGCTGAAGTTCACACCCTTCCCCTTGAAGAGTGGCACTCCTAAGAAGGCCATGTAGTGACGCAAGTGATTTTTATTAAGTTGTAGGACTGTATTTTATGCTCTGAAGGAACACTTACATCACATAAAGGCTTTGACATTTTTACAGAAATGGCTATAACTCTGTTATTTCATATAAGGAAGAATTTATTAAGCCCAGGTCTGGATCTTCTTTTTATATTATACAAATTACTAATAACAACTCTTCTTCATTACCAGCTCAGTGCTCGGGCCAGGGCTATCAAACCCCTGCTTCCCTTCAGTCTGCATCTATCGGAATGCCACATTCAGCTGCAACCTAATCAGAATTCATAAAGCCAACCCAGACTTGTACTGGAATACAAGGCTGCAAAATTAAAACCTGAGCTGCAGAACACGATGTTTCTTTGGCTGTTGCGACAGGAGCAAGCCGAGGTATTTTGGGGCATGGTGTGTTGAATGAGGCATAGCAGCACCTTGATTACTTGTGATTATGAAAAATTTCACAACCACCACATAGCGGAGAAAAAAAGTAAAGGTTGCTTTATCTCACTGCTCTGGTTGGATTACACGTGGGGCAGAAACATTCTGCTTTCTGTGTTTTCAGGAGTGGTTTCCACCGCATGCCATCCGGCCACACAATCTTCCCCTCAAGCTCTGCTGCTCCTTGTTCTGCCTGGGCAGACCTCGCTGCATCCCGAGTGGTGTTTAGACCCTCACACTTGTAAGACAAATCTTGGCTCTCTGAAAAATCTTTCAGCGGGTTGGAGTTTGTTTGGGGGTTATGTGATATGCTAGCAGCTTAAAAATGATAAGGACCTTTCCTTACATAAAGTCAACAGAGCAGCAAAGCGCCTAAGACAGCCGTCATCCCAGACTTGCCCATTGCTGGATATTTGGGGCCAGTCCCCTGGAAGGCAGACGTGAATTTGAACTTTCACTGTGTAGCCCAGAAGAAAAGCCCATTTCTCCTCAGTCTGGGATGACCCCCCAACCACTGAAACCAGGTAAATGTGCCGGGGAGATGAGTTGCTTCTCTGGCTTCTGTGTACTTGGAAAATATCAGCTGAATCAAGTCCTGTAGGTGCAAAAAGTAGAGGAACACCTTATCTGTGGATGTGGATGGGATTTTGTGTGGGCTGAGCACCAACTGTTCAGCATTTTTTGTGGATGGATCCAGCCCAACTGATATGAAGTGGTGTGTGCTGAGTGAAAAAATACATATCTGAGGGAGTTCCTGGACATGATTTGATGGAAGAAAGGGAGCAGAAAAAGGCATTCCTGCGAGTTTTATTTTCTTTGCAGGGGAAAGCTGTCAGCACTCTTCCCAGAGCAATTCCAGGAACTGTAATTACGCTTTTGTGTATCAAAGGAGAAGTGTGTTTATGCCTGACCTGGTCTCTGGGAAGATGAGATGTTCTGTCTTGGGAAATTGTCACCTTCAGGCTGGCTGCTCTCACAGCTATCGTAGAGCACAAATTTCCCCTGCAGTGTGGTCATAGCAACCTGCCAATATTCACCCAAGGCAACATTTTTTCTGCTTTCATGGCCTTTTGCTCAGACTCTGGCCTGTCAAATGGTTCTAATGGGACAGATTCTTCAGAGCTCAGTCTGTGATTTCCATTATATAGCATTAACTTCAAGTGAAGAAAAGTATTAGTATCCCAGCAAAACACAGAGATAATTGTGATACAGGGTAGTTACCTGTATTAAAGTCTAGATTGGACGTGAGCATCAGCAGCTCCTGCTCTTTCTGAACTCGTCTGCAGCCCTTGGTTAGCATCCCTGGGCACGCAGCACCGGCTGCGCGGAGCACCCACGGTCCCAGTGCGAGGGCAGCCGCGCGCTGCAGGCTTGGGGCTCTCCTCCCAGCTGCGTCCTCACAGGTACTGCTGTGGTTTGAGCCTGTGTGCGGGCATCTGGCAGATCTCAGGTGAGCAGAGCAGGCAAGGACTATAAAACCGCAGCCTGTAAACGAAAAAGTGGCTGCTGGGTTATAAAATATTATGTGATTAAGCTAATGGGTTTTTCCCCTTTAGCAGCCAGAAATTAACTGCTTTGATTAGGGCCCATCTATGCATCCTTTTCTATCGAAATCATTTTAGAAAAGCGCAGCCTGCTTCTAGGACGGGCCTTAAACCGGCGTTTTGGGTAACACCCGGTTAAACCCCCTCCCCGCAGCCCCAGCCCTGCTCCCCGCGCAGGGCCCGGCCGCGGGGGGGGAACCGGGCGGGCGCACTCCCGGCGGCCGGGGCTCATTCCCGGCCCAGCAGCGCCATCTAGAGGCCACCGCGTCCGCGGGGCACCGGGCACCTCCCGGAGAGCGGCCGGGCCGGGGCCCTGCGCTGCGGCTGCTGCTGCCCAGGAGCTGCCGGGGCGCGGGGGGCGAAGGGGGTCGGGATTTAACGAACCGCGGCCCCGGCGCCAGCGGGAAGCGATCCCAGAATGGTTGGGGTTGGAAGGGACCTCTGTGGGTCACCTAGTCCAACCCCCCTGCCAAAGCAGGCTCACCTACAGCAGGCTGCACAGGACCTTGTCCAGGCGGGGCTTGAATATCTCCAGGGAAGGAG
>Ga0065711_1002767_pt1 | contig 31780 bp, 22 predicted proteins | sample Hoacrofraction12_FD_59098 | JGI IMG/M metagenome (GOLD analysis project Ga0065711, IMG submission 59098) | Hoatzin crop microbial communities from Cojedes, Venezuela - Epithelial fraction 12 v2 (version 2) | ecosystem: Host-associated > Birds > Digestive system > Esophagus > Crop | place... | reverse complement strand
ACTGAAGCATAGGAAGTTCTGTCTGAACATGAGGAAGAATTTCTTCCCTCTGAGGGTGACGGAGCACTGGCCCAGGCTGCCCAGGGAGGTTGTGGAGTCTCCTTCTCTGGAGATATTCAAGACCTGCCTGGACACGGTCCTATGCAGCCTGCTGTAGGCAACCCTGCTTCAGCAGGAGGGTTGGACTAGATGACCCACAGAGGTCCCTTCCAACCCCTACCATTCTGTGATTCTGTGATTCTTTTCTCCTGTGTACATCCTAATGGTCATAGGAAGGAAACCTGTGCATATGGGCTGGCCCTACTCCAATGATGTCCTCTGTCCCAGATGTTGGTGGTCACCATGACCTCGGGCTACATCATGGCATGAGTCTGCCATGCCGTTTAGATACAGCCTCAATACACCCATCTCTGAGTCAAGGGACAGCCTGTTCTTCCTGAATACTGTGTGACAAAAAGGTCACAGACCCAGTGCATGAGACATGTTGGGTAACAGTTTCCCTAATGGCTGGGACAACTGACAGTTTGTCAGATCTTATTAAACAAAGAAAACAAATGATCCATCTATCTTTTTCTTTCTCATCCGCTTGCTAGCTGTAGCCTTGATAGTAGGAGCTGTTTTGTCTTCACTGGGAGAAAATGGGATGGCACATGCGGAACTTGTGCTAAGTAACAGGTAAAAAACCAAGAGCTGTAATTCTGGGGGAATCAGAAATTGGGTTTTTGTTAAATTTTCCAGATCAAGAAAATGCTGTCTTTGGGCGGGCCTGTTAGCTCATCTGAAAATGTGTAAAACATCTTGTTTTCTCAAGGCATTTACTTGGTCTTACCCACACCAACTTTTCTTCATTAATCTTAGGTAATGGTCTTTTTTTCCTAGCAAAGATCAGAGTCTTCTGTCCTGCTGGCTGGAGACCACAGCTGGAGAGACCACGGAGGCAGGCAGGCAGGTGATCCTTCTCTCTGCAGACTTGAGCAGCTCTTTCCTCTGCATAACCTTAGGTTTGTAGGGGAGCCTGGGTTAGGTGCTTGTCACTGAGAAGCGGGGAAACCCCTGCCCCCAAGTAACAGAAAGCAGTTGATGTCTTGGGGGAAGCCAACGTCAGCAGGCTCCTCTTAGCTGGCCGCTGGGGAGGAAAAGGCTGCAGGGAGCCTCAAAGGGATCCTTCAACACAGCTCAAAAAGGGTTTCCTGATCTCACCTCAAAGCCACAGGGGAGGACAACCTTTCAGATGCTTTTGATTCAGCACAGTCTGGCGCAAACCACACTCCCTTCACGTGCTTATTCCAGAGTTGCATTGAGCTTCTCCTCGGTGTGTAGAGCCTGCCCCGGCACTGCACATGTGGGGCTGACCTCTATGGCAGTGCCAAGGCTGGAGAAAGGCACCCCAGGGCCCCCTTCGTTCTTGGTGAGGAGAGAGCAAGGTACAAAAAAGGGATTGAATGCTCACTTGGACGGCTTGAGTTAGGACAAGTATCTCAGGTGAGACAGGAGCATGCTGGCCACGTCTTTTGTGCCTGTTGACCAGCACATAAAGGGAAGCAGAGGGAGAAAACTTACTGCTCCTCTTTGGCTGTGCCTAAACTGATGTGTCCCAGGTTCCATGATGGGTTGGGATCCAAATCCACAGCACTCCTTCCTCATGCTCTGATCTTTGGTGTGCAGGGAAAGGAGACCTGGTGCGAACGTGCACTAGAACATGCTCTGGGTGGCTGGGGAGCCTGTGGCTGGAGCATTTCTCCATCATTCATTCTCTGTCTGGCTCTCTGAAGGGCTGCAAGAAAGTCCCATCTAGGAAATAACTTCAGTCCCCCATCCCATTATCGTTTTATCTTTGAAGATTTCAACTTTGTAGTTGTTGTTTGAAAAGCTGGGCTCTCAAGGGTTCCCCCCATCCACAGTCAGACAGATGATCAATAAGGACTTCCAGAAAAACTTGGTTTTGCTGGAAATTGTGTTCAAAACCTCTCCCTGTGGAGGAAGAGAAAAAGATTGCTACACAAGGTTTTCAACTCTTCTGCCAGGAACTGTGGTTCTTTGGACCCACTTGAGTGACCCATCAGCTGGCAAAATGGCTTCCCATATTCCCTGTTCAATCTGTGTCACTGTTTTCCAGCTAACAGGCATCCAGTGCTCCAAGAAAGTGTTGTCAGCTGGGTTACAGCAATGTCAGGAACTAAGGACAACCCCTTATTGGTAAGGCATTTCGAAATCAGTGCCTCATATGGTGATAGTCAGCAGCTTCCCAATGGGTCCTGGATGCAGCTCTGCTTCCACTGCGTGTCCCTTGACATTGCCGTGCCTGCAGATGGGGTGAGAGGTACCAGGGCAGCTCCTGCCCTGCCAGCAGCAGCCAGAGTTTTAGCCTCAGCAATGCAATTATTAAGCAGGTGGAAGCCTTGCTTCTTCCTGTTTGTAATGTCTATGCTAGAATATTTCATTAATGAAATCACTGATGTTTATTACCTACTAAATGATCTCTCTCTCCAACAATCTCTGAGGGTTATTACCACAAAGACTTGCACAACAGATGTTAAAAGCCATCAGTTTAAATCAACATATACTTTTATTAAAAACAAAACTGAATGGTTTTTTTTCTAATCCCTGCATTCCAGTCGCTAAAGCTGAGATAATCTTCTGGAGAAGCTAATGGATATTGTTAATAGCTGGATTGAATTTATAAAGAGCTAGGAGAGAACAAACAGGAGAGCAGAGACAACCTTCAGCAGCAGCAATGAAGGCAATCTGCTGTGTTTTGCTAGCCGAGCTTTATTTGTGCCAGCCATTTCATCCATTCAAGTTGATGCACAAGACGAAGATGGGTATTTGTTATTACTCCTTGCACTTCTTTTCTCCTAACTCAGGATCCGAGATTTAAAAGGTTCAGCAACTGTAATATTATAAGTGTGTATTTTTTTGTCAGCCATTTTTAATTCCTTGTGGTTTGCTACAGAAACCTAGACAGGCTATTGTTTGTGGTCAGTTTATCGCAATGTGATACTTTTGTAAAGGTGACTAAAGATCTGACATTTCCAGCTGAAGCTTGGTTGTTGTTTTTTTTCCCACTCATGAATGGAGCTAAGTCCAAGTAAGAATGCGCAGCCTAGGCTCAAGTCTCTCTAATGTACTGAGGATGAAAGATTTGCTTAATTACATGAGTGACGCAAGGAGCAGGTGAAAAGGTTTGGATCCTGATTGCATGGAGTGAGATCTGCAGTTGATGTGGTCATTAATGAGCTCTCAGAAAATAGCAATACCCCACCAAATTGAAACAATTGAACTTCATAGTGCCACTGGTCATATATAATCCATGCTAATGTGCACAGTGATACAAGATAAGCAGGGCAGCATGAATGATGGTCCTGGTGTGGACTTGCTTTCCAATTTCCTCAAAAAACAGGTTTCCAGTTCAGGCTTATTTATACACGTGACTTTCTCAGAACATCTCCTGTGAGTTGACATGTCTCCAGCTGATCTAAACTCAGAAACTGATTCTAGCATGTAGACTTTAGTGGAAAATTGTGTAATAAAACACAACTTGTGACATTTCATCAGGTACTAGAGAAGGACTTTCTCCAAGACACTATTTCCCTGATGCTTTTTTTTCCTCACTTTGGATAATTTTGTTTTAAGACCTGCTGTGAGTCATGTCCATCGTAGTGGATTAGGAATGGTGCCTTTGGCATGTTTCAGAGTACTTGGTTTGGAAATAACGTTATGGTTTCTGCAAACAGTGTAAACTGAAGATGTGCAGAGTGTTCATTCCTAGAGCTTCAGAGCACCCTGAGGGATGGCAGGGCTGGCAAACGTGTCTCCCTGATTTCAAAACAGGGAAGAGGCAGTCTAAAACCAGGGTGCTCTTCCCACCCTGGTGTCCGTCTGTAGTCAGCTCGCTATCTGGCTGCCCACTATTTGCAATAGGCATCCAGTCTGCCTCTGAAGGACCTCCTTCAATGTCTTCACCTTTCTTAGATGAAACAGTAAAATAGTAAGTGGGAACCCCTGTTTTCCTCTTTTTTTTTTTTTTTTTCCTTTTTTCTTTTTCCTTTTTTCTTTTTCTTTTTTTTTTTTCCCCACCTCCCTTCTCCATTCTTTAGGTCTGCAGAGCCTGATGTCACTCTCGCAACAGATATGCAGGAGGTTCTTGCTGGGATTTTCCTCCCTGGGATAACGGGCAGTGTTTACTGTCTGCTGCCTTTCCGGTGGTCTCCCAGCCTCCAGCAACGGGAGTCACGAGGTCCTTTCCCCCCCACCCCAGGGTTTGTGGTATCTGTTGTTTTCCGAGCGCTGGAATCTTTGTCCCCGTTACGTAGCCCCAAACCTGACCTTGTCAGAGACCACACACGGGTGTCTCTGGATGAGAGGGGAATGTATGGAATGTTTTTCAATGAGTAGTTTATGAAATTCCTTTCCTATATGTTTCGGAAATTCTTTAAGTTAAAGAGCACAAACATTTCTCCAAGGAAACTAGAGTTCGCAGCAGCTCAAATGCAGGCACTTGTTTTTAAAAACATTCTTTATTAAGAAGGGGAGAAAAAAAGGAGGGGGTGGGGAAGATAAAAAGAAAAGAGGAGATGTAAACAAGAAAGCCTAATTCCCCGTTCTGTATATGCACAGGCGAGAATAATAGCACAGTGGGGCTGCACGCCTCCAAGGCCTGGCAGCAGGCTGTGTCCTCTTCCCAGGATTACCAGCCAACAGAAGTGAACCAACCCCGTGTCTGTCATAGGGTGCAAGGGCTGAGACCCAAAGAGCCTCATCCTGACCCACTGAACTGGGGGCCTGAGCCCCTCTGACAAAATGTGGAGAAAGGTAGAAAACAGGAAGGCCAGTGCTGATTGTGGAGATGACCGAGGCAGGCAGAAACACTGAGGGCAAGGAGTCGTCTTAAATCCAAAAGTCTCTCCTGAAGAGAAAGCATATGGCTTTTGGGACTGTTCACCCTGTGACAGTGCTTTATATAGTCACAAACTGAAAATAACAAGATCGAGTATTTAAACAAAATCCTTGGCAGAAGAAACCAGGGCCAAGAACATCTTTTTTGCATGTGACTGAAGTGCAGGGGGAAGGAGAGGGAGGGCTCCGGCTGGGGCACCCTCTGCATCGCATCCTCACGCTGAGTCCTTGCAGGCGAGCAGGAGAGGGAAACCAGCTCTGCCTGGGTGTGTGCTCCAAGCGCCCAGTTACTGTACAATAAGGTGGTACCACCTCTTCCTCTGTTTGTGTCTTGGAAGAAAGTGGAGTTGCTGTTGCATGTTTGAAGGGCCCTGGCATTGGTGGGCATGCTCCAGGGGAATCTGGCAAGGTCTGGCTGGAGGTGAAGAAAGGAGGTGGGCATGGAGCTGCCTGTCAAAGCTGAGGTCCTTTGGGGCATACTCCAAAGCAGAATTATTAATTTTGAAAACTCAGTGGTTTCCAGGGACTGAGGACCTTTGTCTGGGACTCGCATACCTCAGTCCCACTTTAAGTGCCTAGGTCCCTTTTTGGATCTGGGCCTAATCTGCTAATTCAAATCCAGCTTGCATGCGTCAGAACTGTAAGCCAATATAGAGTTGGCAGGAAACAGCTTTCCTATCCTGTGAACATTTTCAGGATTATTTCTTTTTTAACCGAACCTAGGTTTAAAATTTGGGCCAACAGCCAGAATTTAAAAAATTTTTGCAAAATGAAAACCCAAGTTCTGAATCTTTTTCCTCTAGCATAAGCTAAAACATTTGATTTCAATATTGACTACTTCTTTGTGTTCTACTCTTTTATTACCAGGGGTTTAATTTTAAAAACAAAAGTGAAATTTAAAACTGGAGGGAGTTGGTTGAACTCTCACCCCCCATCAAAAGTCTTGGGTGTGATGGATTGGCATATTCTGATCTGAAAAGCACTTCATCAGAAACAACCATAGGCCGATGAGCTACAGCTGTTTGCATCTGAAGGCAGTGGTCTCTATTAAACAAATATGTCAGTGTGGTAGGACAGATGAAAAACACAACAGCTGGCCCACACTGGCTATCTCAGCAGAGACACCACCTCATAGGCACAGGAGGTGATTTTTCTTCTTATGAGGCATGGTTTCCTATCTCCTGGTTGAGAAACATGTGCTATGACTTGTGGTATCAGTATATGAATCATGGTGACGGGGAAGGTTTGGATCTGGGACCTTTCACTACTGCGGACCACTTGAGCGATAGATCCATAACAGTATCTTTTAACAATTTGCAGTATGGCTAGAACTTCTTCCACTGTACATAATTTTGAATTTTAATTTTGTTTTTTGTGCCTTGTTTTCTGTTGCCCTCTGTGCCTGGCACTAGTTCTTCCCTCTCTGGGTCTGATCCAAAGACCACTGGAATCAACTGAAGTCATTCTACCAGCTTCAGTGGGTTTTGGAGAAAATCCCTTCCTTGCTAAACAACCTCTATCTCACCTTTCAAGTACTTCCTGCAAAATATACTTCTTTCACAAGCTTTTAAGCACGGCTGATCCCATGTAACATTTGTATTGCTTTGTGAGACTTTTGGCCAGTGAATTATACATGGGTCAATTAAAGCATAAACAAGATTCACCGATCAGATTTGCTCTGTGTTTGCTCTGTAACAGCATGTAAGCAGAAAATACGTTGTTTATTAGTACAGAGGATGAGTTCAAAAGTGTGATAAATAACATTTAGAACCAGGTCTTGTGTTGTAAGTCTTTCACCATCATATAATATTCTTGAAGTGAGTTGTAGTATCTTTCGACATAGTTATGAGAGACTTTTGGAAACAGAGTGTGGAAATAGAATGAAAATGCGTGGGTGTGAGGTGGCTTACTTCAGTGTCTTCATGATTCCAGTGGCCAATTAGTAAGACATATCTTGCAATTTAAAAAGCCCTGTAAGCAGAGAAGGCCTGAGAAGTGTCAGATCCATATTCTTCCATCATAACAGCTGTCACCTTTCCTTGGAGGACAGCTATTGCCATTGGCTGGCCATACAGTGACTCTTATGTGTTCCTGTATGACACTGTGCAAACAGACCCTTTCTGGCTGTGCTGAGAGAGTTTTCCTCCATCCCTTTTCCATTTTTCTCCACCCTTGTTAATTCTTCATCCCACAGTCACGCGCTATCTGTGCCATCTTTCTTTCGTCTCCTGCTCTCTATCCCTCTTGTCTCCAAGTACTACAATGACATTGACTGCCTTTTGGGTAGCACACATGACATGCAAGCGTGAAATAATAGACAGCCCTTGCACTGATAAGACTAGAAAGGGGAAGAAGATGCAGCAGATTCAGAAAGGTGCTTGTTCAGGACTGAATGGCAGGTTGAACAAAGAGACAAGCCAAAACCAGGAATATGGTCACCTTCTCTCTCTGTCACAAGAGCTAAATTGCATCATCCCTCTCTCTTCTCAGTCCCCTTGTTTTACTGTTACCTAAGCAATTGTTCACCTTACTGTGGACAGTAGAAATATGAATCTAATGGATGCTTACTCCTGGGGCCAGCACCTTGCACCTTCATGGTGTGTTGACCATACATATGAATCTGATATTCCTGCCTTGAGTAGCTGGTGGTCTAATCAGGTGAACTACGGGCACTGGGGTTGGGAGCGGGACAGCCTCCAAGAGCACGAAAGCACAGGTAGCCTTTGGTGGTATTATGAGTGCTTAGGGTTAATTGTTCCTTCAACCACACCTGTGGAGATCTGTTGAGGAGGAGGCAGATAAGGGAAGGTGTGGAGAGAGAGATGGTTGTTTGGAGTTTCCACAAGAAATGGAGCTGTTAGGAGAACTTGTAGGAATGGGAGGAGGCTATGAAGAGGATAAGGAGCCTGAACAAATGTGTGGAAGTAATGGAAGGGGCAGAGAACAGACACAGACAACGCCGGGGACTCTGGTGAGATGAAGTCCCAAGACCAAAGCAGAACATCCTGGAATTACTGAAATAAAGTATTGCAAGTGATCAAACTAGAATTTGCTGGCTTGCAAAATGTTTGGAGGTTTAGCAATTCTCTCTTCTCCACTGAAATAAGAAAACAGACTGGAGACACTGAAAAAGAAAAAACCCACTGATCTTGGAGGGTGACATAATTTTTGAAGGCCACAGAAATCTTTGTTCTCACTGACCTCCTACCATCCAAAAGTCAAACCTGTGAACATTTCAAGAGCAGGAAATGCAACTGAAAAAGCCTTGTTCAGACTTGCCTCTTCTCCCCTTCCTAATTTGCTTCCAGATCCAAACTGCTGTATCCTAAGTACAACCTGCAATGTGTTTTTTGCTGTGCAGTGAAGTTGTGAACTTGGAGAATAGTGACTCCCATCTAGTTGTCATTGCAGTTTTCCAAACCAAAAAAGAGCAAAGAGTGTGACTATCAGCCTAAGAGTAGTGAACACAACTTCACTTTTAAAGCCATCTGTCAAACAGCTGGCTTCAGAAGAAAAATTTGCCAAACAAGAGTGCGGAGGAACTCAGGGTAGTTGTGTTTTTTTTTCTCTTTCTTTCAACTGGCTAGGATGAAGTATTTTGTGTTTCTCTTCTACATGCATCACTGTGGGACTGTATTACTTCATATGAAGATGAACAAAAACAAGAAAAAAGGGTTACTAGTGCTCAAGTGGAATCTCAGCTGGGTTGATGTAGAAACTGCTCAGGGCTGAAGCAGAGGTATGAGGAGCACAGCACTGACTCCTAGGCAGGGGGGAGAAGTCAGCAGCTTTCTTTGCTTTTTGGGGGAGGATATAAAACTTCAGGTCATTTCAGAGGTGAAAGGGTGAATTTAGAGAACAGTTAGAGAACAGGGAAGGGAAATTTCACTAGCTGATTCAAGGTTGGCTTATTATAAAATCATGGGAATCAGGGCTAGAAAAGAAAACATGTTGTATTAATTCATCTTATCCGGTGCCTGCAACCAACCAGTGTATGCTTCCTCCCATGGGTTTTCCAGACAGATTTAACCCTTAGAGAATAATGAATGATCATTGCTGAATTACAAAATGAAATTGGCTTCTGGATTTCTTCCCCCTCTTGCCCCCTAAAAAGGCATCCTTTCCTCTTTCTGATCCACATCTCCTCTGTCCTTCACACCCTGCTGAGAGACCCCAGACAGATAACTTCTTCCAACTTGAAAAGCAGGTCAAGAAACACCAGTATCAGGAAAGACAAAGATTTAGGAGGAGGCTTCAAAGATGGGTGATCAGAGAAGTTCTTAATCCCTTAGGAAAGAGGTTTATTTCTTTTCCTGCTCTAAAGAAACCTCCTTCCTGCCCCCCTACCTGCCTTTGCCAATGCTTAGCAAAGATGATGATTTACCAGTTGTTATCTAACTTGGAGCTGTCAGTTTCTTGAGGACAAAGGCCCAGTGCACAATATGACAACAAGGTCTTACATTTAACCGCAAAGTCCCTTGACGCTGCAGCGTTCCAGCACAGCAGGCTGGAAAATGTGTTGCAGCTCTGTATAAATTGAAGGGGGGGAATTAAAAAAAAAGGAGGAGAAACGTAATGAATTAAATATGGAAATGAATAATACAATCAAGTACAATCTCCTCTGTGTCATCTTGGTATTCAGTTCCATTTCTTTTATGTTGTCCCCGCATGATCGACTTGCAGAGTCTCACAGATTTATGTGTGGTGAATGTGGATCTGTTTTGTAGAGGTTATCCGAATAAAGCTGGAGGCTCAGCCATGGAGAAAGAGAATAGGAAGGGCTTGTAGAGCTTGGGAGGTTTACGAAACAGCCTAGGAACAGAGGGAAGCATGTAAAACTGGCATTTGTTGCTGGGGTAATTGTAAGAACACACCAAATGCCATAGAAATGAATGCCTTTAGATTTTGCCAGACCATTGGTTCAAACAAAGGAAAGTTCCCACCCGTCAGAGCTGCTTCTTCAGGTAGACATTATTTTAGTGTTTATGAGGATATCTAAGATAACAAAACAGAGTTTGGCATCCCAGGAGGGTTTTTCAGTAAAGCATGGAGCTCCTGTGGTGCAGAAGACTAAGCCTGCAGTAATGGAGCTGTCCACCCTCACCCTCCATAACTGACTTGTACTGCTTTGATATAAAGGTGTGCAGCTTGGTTTTTTTCCTTTTCCTAATATCCCATTATTTGTAATGTAGGCTGCTTTCTCTTTGATCCCTAGGTAAGAATAGACTGTGGTGAGCCTCTGTATTTTTCTCCTTGGGTATTGTCAGGTTGCAGAATTTTTTGTAGGAGCTGCAATGGAGTGTTTTATGAAGTATGTTGACCCAATAACAGGTTACCTTAAGCTGATGGGTTACCGTGCTTCAGCTGCTCTGCAATAACTGTCCAAGCACGTGGTCTTAAACTGAAGTGCTCCCATGTAATCGTCTGTGTCAAGGTGCTAAAATATCCATTTGCATCTGACAAACTCTGAATGGTTTGTGATTTCATTACATCGCTAATATTAAACTACTTGCACAGCAAGGAAATCATGTCCTGCTTCACAGCTGCATTTGTCTAACATCAGCCTCAATTCTCTCTGAATCTTTTTATGTCTCTGGCTGAAAGACTTGAAAAGTCTGTAAGGCATCTTTTCCATGCACAAGTACCTACATAGAAAAATATCAAGTCACACTTTGTCTAATTGCAGTAGATTAAAACCTTATACGCATTGCATTGCAAAACTTGATTTCTCTTGCAAGATCATTTTTGTGGCTTTAGTTTGAACTCTAAGACATCTATACCCTTCCTGAATTGGGGATGCCAAGACTGAAAATATCATTCTTCTAATGATTTTAGTAGTGGCCAACCCAGGAACAAAACCACTTCCCTGTTTCTACTTGATAATCTGTTTTTTTATACACCTGACTATCTTATTCATCATAGAACACTGCACTGAGATCTCATGCGGAGGTGGTTAATTTTTATGTTCTTTATGCACAGCTTTGCAAGACAGAGGTTTTCACCCAAAATGTAGGGCTTTGGTTTCAGCCCTTCAAACTTCAGCAAAATTTTCCCCCCTGGAGGTGCCATCTTTTCTTCATTGACTGTAGAGGAAGCCTAAGCCAACTAGTCTCTTAGTTTAGATGTTTCTGTTAGGGGCAGGAGATGCGTAAGGTTGAATCTCAGCCTTTATTGCCAGGTGTGATACATTTCAGTTGCTTCTAGTAAAATGCACGTGTTGAATTGTGGTAATTTAAGATGGTAATTCTTGTAACCCCCTAATCCAGCCTGTCCTCTTTCTTCTTTGCTATCTCAGTCATTTATACACTATCTGAAAATCCTGCTATCACAGATTTTGTATTATCTAGATTATTGCTGAAAATTCTAAGCCTTATTGGACTAACAATGAGTTTTATAAAGCATCTTGCTAATAATGGTCCCATTTATTGTAATGCCTCCCCATTAATAAGTGTTGAAAGTTGTCATTGAAACACATGTTGGTAAGTCTAATACATGCCTTACTATTTCCACACAGTGCAAAGTATCTTTTCTTAACTAAGATCTCATGAAATATCAAATAATATGCCTTGGAGAAAAACAAATGTACTCTGCTAGTGCCATTGTGTTTATCAAAATAGGCCTTTGTCCAAAAAAAGGTGACAGTCTGTGCTTCTCCTGAGTTCCAGAGCAATAGCACATCTCTGTAAGTCTGTTTCTAAGAGGTGTTGAATTTACTGGCAAAAGGGATTTAGCAAAAGACCCATCACAAACCTCTAGAGCTCAAATTTACTGCCTTTATTCCCATCAGGAGATGCTGGCAGTCATGTCCTGTTGCTGTTGGCCAGCATCTCCATAGTTGTCCATATCTTGCATTTCAAAGAATGTGACCCCTTCTTTGAGGAGGTATCAGATTTCATTGAAATCAAAGACTATTTCTCTCTCAAGGTCTTGAAAACTTCAGCCCACACTTCAGATACTTGTAAGTGTGGTCTGCCATGTTCCCCAAATCTGAGGGATTTGCTTATTTACTTCTAGGTATTCATTGGAGGAGGGGTTGGCAATGGACAATCTGTGAGGGCAGCTTGCTCTCCCTCTAATCAGTACAGGATGTATTTTACCTTCTGCAGCGCCATTACTGTTCTCCAACATGGTGCACAGGCAATAAGGAGTTATCCATGTGTCACCCTTTTCATATGTTGTTGCTCTTGGAACCCATCTTCTCAGAGTTTGCCTGCCTTGCTCTGCCGCATTTAATTTCTCTTGCTAAGGGCCTTGGGACATGTACCTGTTATTTCTCTTGTTGCCCTTTTTTTCTCATTGTAATAGTAAATGCCCATAAAGTCACAGACCTCCTCTAGTACTGAGTAAATAATAAACAATGCTAATCCTTTTCACTCCAGAAACTCAATCTGCAGATTCTTAAGAGGGACAATAGTGTCAATACAATCGCAAAAGTGCACATTACCACCAGATGGAAATCAATACATGGCATTACTGTGAGAGTCCACATGGTAGCACTTGTCAGTAATTCTCTTCCAGTCTGTCAACACAGTACTCCATCACACAAACAGGAGGAGCATGTTGTGGGTTTGTGTAGTTGAAGCTCTCTGGGGACACCACTAATATGAAAAGCATTGCCACCAGAAGCTTCTTCTGTACTTAACAAAAGGAAATACATTTTCCTTCATTCTCTCCTCGAGCTTGTGGATTCCTGGACTTGCAGAGTTTAGCTATACTCTTCATTTGTGGATAGCAGCACTGCAAGAGCTAGTGGCAACGGTGATAACACAGACTCCTATCCCCTGAAAGCTGACTTAGGACCAGACTCTTATCTCACATTGGCTGCAGCTTTACAAAACTTTAATATCAAGTCTGCAAATCCAGGCACTAAAGCAATAGGTTGATGTTGCCCATGCGTAGGACCTCCAGGCCTTGCATGGAGCTCCCATGCTTCACCCCTTGGAGGAGAAATAACAGCAATGTGTAGTGTCCCATTCAGTCACAACAAGGGCACAAGTTCTTAGCCAGTGATGGGCATGCAACAACTGGGAGATGTTCTTACTGCACATGATGGCCCACAACTTGTTAGTCAGCCATCTTTCCTCATTCATTTCCAGTGGGAGCTCTCCACAAGGTGGCAATGTAACACCACACATTCCGCCATTTCCTCTGGCAGATGTCCTCTGGTGGAAGTTTTCCTCATCCCAAGAGCGGTGCCCTTGGTTACGTGCACCCATTGCAGGCAGGAATGCAAGCCTGGGTCAGGTTGAGGTGAATGCAGGTGGTCTGCCTGACGGTTTTCTTCCAAGTCTTCAGAGATAGAGAGCAAAGTCCAACAATGTGGCTTTGCCACTACTTGTTGGCCATGATAAAAGATGAGGCACAAGCATATGGCGCCACCAGGCCTGGAGAAGGATGCTGGTGCTCTTTGGAGAAAATGGTAGGCTTTTAAGAGGCCAAATCTGATATCTTTGTAGTACTAAATTGTACTTTACTGCAGCAAGAATATTTTTTCAAAATCTAGGATATCTGTGAAGCACAAGACCACCTGGACATGACGGAGCAAACAAACAAAAAAATGTCTAACCTGCTTCCCACTAATTTAAAAGCAACCAGGAAAGAGGTTAGCTGAAAATGAGTTGTGATCATCGATATGTTGCTTATATCTGTGTAAATCTAGCAGCAAGAGCAAAAGAAGTACAAATGATAGATACATAACACTAGCTTCCTTCTACACCACAGGCCAGGATTTTGTGAATTATCCCCAGATTTCAGTACCTCCCCTCCAGCTTCTGTTCTGTCTCTTACAATAAAGATTTGCTTGCCAACTTCTTTGAACAGGGGAGGCGAGCCAAGCCAGTCCTGGAAGGGGCTGAGCTGTGTTTGTTGTGCTATGTTTTGGGAAGCCCTCTTTTGATATGTGTGAATGTGCTTTGTCCCCCTTAAGTCTGCTTATCCTTGTGGGGGGTCTCTGCCCTTTAGTTGATTCCTTGAGGAACCCTCCCAGAAAATCTGAAGCAGTTCAGGGTGGAAGTGGGGAGGATGCTTTAGCAGCTCCTCACCCATTCAGAGAATGGACTATCTAAAGCTGAAGTGTCCTGTTGTCAGTATGAAGTTGTGTTGTCTTCTGAAGTACAAGGTATTGGTCATGGCTGGAAAGAGGAGAGAAGATTAAATGGATCCAGTGAACTGATCTGGTATGGCAGGCTTTAAGCTCTTTGAAGCCTACGAGGGCATTTCCATTTCCAAACCACAAATTATTTCCAGAAACTGGGAAACAAGAGGAGGGAAACAAGAGGAAGGAAAGCTTGCACATGGCAAGCTCAACAGAGAAGAAAAATCCTTTGCAATGAAGTCATTGGACAGAAAGTAAACTGCCCACAAGCCCTTTTACCAGAAGAGTTTGGATCAAGAGTCCAGTGAATAGGAGAATTGTACGTAACATGTAGTATATGAACTGTCAGGGTCGTAAAGAAGTATTGTCCATGGGTTGGTCTTAAAACTTCCACTGAACCCTTTAGTGCATGAGTCATTCACAGAGAAGATCGGTGTATGTGGTCCCTGTTCCAGAGCTAGGTTAGAGGAAAGGTGGAACTTTTCACAGAAAATAGTTAAAGCTTTGCTTTATCAGGCTTGCTGATCGCTAAACTTTGCTTAACTTGTGCAATGATTCCTAGCTCCACCATATGTCCTTCACCTTTGAGTACTATTGATTAACTAATACCTAGCTGGCTGTATGATCTGAGTCCCTCTTACACCTTTCTCCCCTTTATCTAATGGAGTTGGTTATTTTAACCCTTTGACTGGGAACTTACTCAGCTGGCAGCTGGTACCTCTTCTGAAAAGCTTTATGCAAAGAAAGCAAGCAAGAGGGTCTGAAGATCCTGTGAGTGAAAGCCAAACTCTTATACTGTTAAGGCGACGAATTTTTTGTGTTGCAGTAGCATCTAGTAGCCGCACTCCAGCTAGCGGGAGGGGGCCTGCTGTACAAGGCACAGAACCAGCACGTAATGAGAGGGCTGCTCCTGCCCTAAAGAACTTGCAGCCTGATCAGAAAACACAAAGAATGGGAGGAAAACTAGGGGCACAAAGAAAAGAGATGACTTGGCCAAGATTGAGCAGTAAATCAGTGGCAAAACTTCGAAGAGTTCCCCTGAGTCCTAATCTGGTGACCTTTCTAGTGGGGCAGGCTGCCTCTGGCTTTTCGCTGAAGTGTGCAAAGCATTGGCTTTTGATTTGCAAATAGATTGGAGCATACACAATCTTATGCCAAAAAACTTCAGCACAAAGTTAACATTGCCTAATGGTGTCTCTTATTGTTCCAGAATGCACAGAGCATTAATCCTCAGCAGGATATGAAAAATGGGCGCAAATTTAAACTTCTGAAAAGTAGGAGAAATAAAGGTTCATGCTACACTGTCAAAATAACCTTAACTCTGCCCTCTTCCAGAATTGCTGCTGTATATGCTCATACAGGCTGAATCTCAGGGAAAATTCAAGAAACAAGGCACGTGAAAGCATCCAGTACAGACTAATGTTGTCTTTGAGCATATCCCATCAAGAGATATGGAACAGGCAGCAGTGTGTTAAGTTTCTTCACGCCCGCTTCATGTAAGTTCATAGGCTTTAAAGCCAGGAAGACCTTGCTAGGCTGTCTGACCTTGTCTATACCAACATTCAGACTTCTTTTAATTCATCTGTACTGAGCCAAATCACTGGTATTGTCCACAGCATCTTCAACAAAGGCACAAGTTCAGATCTGGAGTGCAGTAGTTTCAGACAGAGAAACTATTGTCTGGTTGTTTTCAGCGGGTCTTGGCTCTGGTCCTCCCCTGCACAGGCACCACAAAATTGGCTTGCTAACCTTGACATGATCAGGAGAGAGGATGCATTTTTGGGATGCTGAGGCATGCTCGTTTAGGAGTACTTCGAATAGTCCACCTAAAATCAGAAAGTAATGCTTAGTTTTATCTACAGCAGAGCTATGATTCCTCTAATACCTGGATGAATTTAATCTACTGCCCCTTTCACTTTTGGGAAAAAGGGTCTAGCAGTGACGCAAGCTGGTTGCAGTTTAGAGAACAGTTTGGCTTTTCAGGCCTTATGATCTCTCCCTATCTATTGGCAAGGTGTTTACAGCTCAACTTCCCCCACCAACAGCAAATCAATATATTTATTCACTGATGATGCTTTCCCACAAAGAGAAAGTGCTAGCAGGGGTCTGTAGGCCTGGCAGCACCTGCAGAGGTGTTCTTGGTAGACGGCTGCAGGGGACCAGGTGGCTGGCAGGGCACTTGTGGGTCAGTGCTCCATTTGTGGTGGTGAGCAACTAGGTGCAGGACTCGCAAATCTCCCTTGGACTTTGCTGAAAGCACCGAATCCCTGCGTGTGCCTCAGCTCCTCACCTGGCAACACTGCTCCCTTTGCTTCTCTTACTTGTTCAGCTTGTAAGCAATTTGGGCAGGGTCTGGCGCTTACTCCGTATGCCCTGGGTATTACATTTAAGTGTAAGATACCTAAGTGTAATATCCTAGTGTAAGACCTGTTCCCTGGTTTCACTGAGTCGGGGCTGGGAGGATGAAAAATCCTCTTTTCCCATCTGCAGTACACCTGACTCTTGTTACCCACTAAGCAATGAGCTGGGTGGGGAGAGCTCAGGCTCTTGTGTTACTTAATCACGTTTGATATTACAACTGCCTGAAGTGTTTATGGGGGGCTGTTTATTAGATGTCTTTTCCCTTTACGTGCTCAGGTGCTTCTAGGAACTTCCTAAATTTACCCACTGTGCAACACTCAGTCAAATCATTCCTCCAGATGACTTTCAGTCCCAGATTAATAACGACTTCATTACAAACATGATTCACTGAATTTGACTGGATGCCGAAAGTCTTCTGTCCTTCTCTTGCCTGGACAAGGGCAGCTGTTTTTATCTTTCTTAAGAAGAAGAAACAGTAAGTAAGGGAGAGGAAATAATGTACAATGGATGGCAATTGCGAGTTATTTGTGTCATGAACAATGTCTTTGCAATGCTTCCATGTCACTGGGACTAAAATCCAGACGCCAAAGGGAAAGTGACTGAAAGGGGACACCCATACAGCCTACCCATCCGGAGTTGTCCCAGCTGGTCCTCATCCCTCGCACCTCAGGACTTTTTAGTCATGACATGGTTTTATTGTCTCCATCCCGTGGTGATGCAACATCTCTATCTCATGGTGGGAACCGAGGCACATGCTAGATGAAATGTCTTGCCCTGCGGTTAGCTGGAGCCAGGCTCCAAGTCGTTCATAAAATTTTCTTCACTGCCACTGGGCACATTTCCCTGGGTGACTATTTTTTTTCTTGTAGGGTAGGAGGAGGTTCCCTAACATGTCCTGATGTCTCTAAGGGACACAAACACCCATTTCTGCTTGTTCTCTATACTGCTATTTCCTAGAAGCTAAATATCAGTCCATACTCTGTTTTTTACGTTCTTTCCTATATACCCGCTACGAGCTACTATCAGACCCAAAATGCTACATGGCTTGGACATTTGGTCTTATGCAATATGGCATTTATGTTCTTATGAGGTTTGGAAACTTTCTTGGTTTTCAGTGTGGTCTCCATTGAGCAGGGAACGTGCAAAATGACCCCAGCAAATTTAGCATTTTTGCCAAATGTCTCTTAAACACTTTCTCTTCCATGCAGGCCTGCCTCCAGCAGGGTCAGCAGTTGACTGAGCTCTCTACCACCCACCCAAAAGGTCTTTGCTAGGGATATGTTGTGTGTTCATCACAGGACTACCAGCCTCACTAGTGTAAGTAAGAGTTGCTCAAGTGAAACATGAGACCCTGAAGTCCTGACTATTTTTAGTGGCCAAAGGAGCTGCTACAATCACAGAACCTGATCTTCCATGTAAAATGGGCTAATTGTTACTTTGACCCCAGACATTTTTGGTTGTGTTGGAGAAGGCATGTGGATACCTCCTCAGCAATGGCCAGGAGTTGGGTATAGGTCTCTGGCATAGGAGAGGACAGTGGAAAGGAGGAGAGGTATACAGCGGAGCCAAGGTGGTATAGCAATGGCGCTTCAATGGGTATGTGGTTTCTAGAATGTCTCCCTCTATTTCTAGCAGAAGATGTCAGGGCCAATGAATCCTGGAAGCCCTCAAGTGCAAGTCTGGATATGTTCTGTCTCTGCTTGCCAGCTCTGCTGAAGAAGAAATGACTGCCACACCACTGTCCCATCCCTCAGCAGCTATTTGGCAACCTCTCCCTTATATCAACACTGCAGCTGGCTTGCAAGGTATCTGCCGAACATTTTCTTTTCCTCAACCCTTATGCCCCAAACGGATCAATTTTTAGAATTTACGAAGTGTCAGGTGTCCCACTGAGAACTGAATGCGATGAAAAAATGCTATAAAGCTGATGGAAATTGCTAGAAAGCAGCATTATTTATCTGCTGGAAAACTACACCATGGCCAGCGTCAGGGCAAGTTGCATGTATCCTGGCTCCCCTGTGGTCCTCCGAGACCCTGCGGAATTTGATGCTTGCTCAAGGTCAGCTGGCTACTTTTGGCTCCTGGCTCTGTGCTGCATCCGCTTGCTGATGGGCGTGTTCTGCAGCAGGACCAGCCAACTTCAGGAAAGAAGGTGTGAACCTCCTTTGCTGGCACAAGCACTTTTGCTTAGGTTCAGTTCAGACCCTCTCTCTTGCCCCCATCAACCCTCTTGGGTTCACTGGTTTCTCTGGGGTGACCGACACCCTTAGATCCAACCAGTTTCAGGGGCTGGGCAAGGTCAGAAGTCTAATTTGGTGCATCCCTCACTTTGAAATGAGTTAGAAAAACATGAAGTCATTGCTAGAGCTAAATGGAAAATTTATTTTACATGTTTTTTTCTGCCACAAAAGGCAAATATATTTAAACTGAAATTTTTTGTGGGAAATGGGATAGTTTTAACAGATTTTCCAGCTTACAAAAAGGTTGCAAGTCTTCTAAAACAATTTTCCTCTTTTTTTCTTTTTTTTTTTTCTTTGGAGATTTGGGCTTCTTTCTACAATGAAATAACATTTCATTTTTTTAATTTAACTTAATTTTTGCTAGAAAAGATATTCAACAAAGAGGAAAAGGTCTAAATCAAATATTTGAAAATTATTTTTCTCTGTACCAATTTTTGTTGTGCTGTGGTTTGTTTTTGTTTTTTGCCTGGTGGTCTGTGAGCATTTTCGAGTTTGCCTTCTAGCTTTCTTGCTGATGTGGAGAGGAACATCAACTGAGATTTTGAAAATCTTTTATGACAAATGGAAAGTCTTCCCTGCCAAGGTCTAGCTATGGCTTGAATATGTCTTAAAACACTGACTGTCAAAAGTTGTGATCTGATTTACCAGGGAGGGTTTTCTTATGTTGTCACACCCCTGCATAGCCTCTGAAGAGTGAATAACAGGGAGCTATTCCTGATGGTTTTCACCTGCACGAGCTCTTAAATGTCACTAAGATAGGGTATATCATATTCTGGAGAGGCAGATGTGTTAAGGAGCTTAGAATCAGCCAGGAGGATTTGTAAACAGAATTATGTGAGATGGGAGTCAATGAGTAAGAATAATGACATGTAGGAAAGGATTAGGAAATAAAAACTTAGGGATGACTCAGTGTGAAGGTCCACACTGAGCAAATTGCCCACGACTGACAGAGGAGAGGATGAGCGACTTTCCAGTGGAGACTCCAGCCTCTAGAGTTTTGCAACTCAGGGACTTCTTGTGACAGGAGCTGCACCTTTTTTTCTAAAGGCATGGCTAGGAAATCTCAAAATGCAGTGTGAATACAGATAAATATCTAATAATTGTGACTTTTTCGGAGTCAAGTGAAACTGCTTACCAGGGCTAATGGAAAAGCCCAGAAATGGCACCTTGTTTGTTAGAGCATCTTTCTTTTCTCCACTTTCATTTATCCACAGTTTGCCTTCTAAACCAAGCATGACAGCCCTGTGTTTTTGACTTTTTTTCTGAAAAATGGTCGATTTTGAATAAAACTTCACCCTTTCTTCCACTGAAGTGTCAAGGAAAAAAAATCTCAGACTTCAGATTTAAATCATTTATTCTGCCTGACCTTTAACCTTATCTTTACCCACTCCCTAGCAGAGTAGGTAACTGGAGACCTGAAATACAGTGTGGCTTTATCCCTGAAGAACATAATCTGCTCTTTCTTCTCCTGCACATAAACCTCACTGGCGTACCTTGCCCTTTACAACGTGGTAAGACTGAGTGACCAACATACTCTCAGCAGAGGAGAAGGGGAAGATGTAAATATGGATAGTTCCCAAATGACCCCAGAGAAGTGTAGAAATCATGTTATTAACAACCATACTCTGCATGGCAGTGATCCAGAGCCCTGTAATTAGATGCGAATATTACGATTGGCTTTGAAACACTATAGAAATTAGAAATTGCTGTCTGCTGGGGAATTAGAGCATCGTTTGATTGGATGAGGGAGAGCAGATTGGTGATGGGCTCGTTTCATGTTTTTGTATTCCAGGCAGTTTGCCTGCTCGAAGGGAAGCTATTTATTGATCTCTGACTGTGAGGGTTAATAAATCTCTGCTCAGACTGGTTCAAACTCTGGCCAGGTCAATCTGAGGCAGGTGGTAACTGCTTCTTAACCAGAGGCACTCTGCGAACCAGCTGGGGGAGGCTGCCCAGCTCTGGTCTGCAATAAGAAACCGGGGGTGTGCGGACCCTTGACCTTGTCTGAAGCCTCTGGTGTTTGGGTAGTTTGGATTTAATGCATATGGAGTTTGTCTTTTTTTTAATTATTATTATATGGCATTGCAGTCAACACTGTTTTTTCCCATCCCTTCACATCTCCTGTTATACATCTGTGCCACCTTTGGTGGGGGGGAAGTGTCTGCTTGGTAAACAGGCTGGTTTCGTTACCTCGTCTCCAATCCTTGCCTCCTGAAGGACATCTTCATTAGGAGCCTTCGTGTGTGGAAATCAGCTTATGTTCCACGCAATATGTGAAAGCCCCCTGGAAGGATTTTATGAGAGGTTACACACTCCAGCCTGTCTGTCGCTGACTACCCAGGGGTGGTCACCCCACCCTTCTGCCTCCCCAGGACTTGCCCTTTGATTCCTCACCCTGCGCGGCAAATGCCTCTGTTTCAATAGACGTAGCTTCCAATTGTCTCCATGCACTTTGAAAGTCTCTCTATCACACCCTGAACAAATAAGCCTTTTTTTTTCTCTTCTATTTGTTCTTCTGAACTTGCTGTTGAATAATCGGTTCTTTCCCCACTGCCATGTTTCTGCTCTAATCAAGGACAGATTCTCATGAAAATAGATTGGTCTCCTCCCTGCCTCCCTCCCCGCCCCCCCCCCACAGTGTGTGTATGTCTGCTCTTTTTAAAAATAATTTCCTAGAACTCGTAGGTTTGGCTGGCCTCGGGTCTCTCCTGATGCCGGAGGGTTAAAGGGAGAGCTAGGTGTCCTGTTTGCTCTTGACTTTAACCATTTCATCACTTACAGAGAAAACCCTTTCCCCTACTCCCCTTCCTCAGGAGGGTTGCTCTTGGTGCATGTGGTGTACTGGTGTAGGAAGCCCCACTGAAACCTTATCAGCAGCTTTGGGCTCAGGTGATGCCTCCTACCAGCCGTGTCAGACAACCCTGAACTGTGGGTTGATCCCGAGAGATGCTGGATGTATCCTGTTGGGTGCTGAGTGTCCTTGGCTTTCCCTGGTGATCCCAGGACTCGAGGCAGGAACCCCTTTCCAGGGTCATCTGCACACCCCAAAGGCCTGAAGCTCTTGATGATGAGTTTGATCGTTGAGGACATTGCCTTCCCTGGGCTTCTTGGGTTCCCTAGCCTCCTGCTGGGTGTGGAAAGGATCAATTCTCACCTTCCCGCAAGGTGCAGGGCACCTTGGCAGCAGCACAGCAAGGCCAGATCCAGATGCAGCCTCGTGTCTGGAGGAAGGTGAACTTCTGCAAAACCTGAGGAGGGCACTAGAGAAGTGCAGAAATGTCGAGATGGGGACTGAGCCAGCCAGTGCATGTGGCTGCCATCTGCAGAGCCCCCTGCTCCTGGTGCTGAGCTTTTCCTGGGAGGGTGAGGTGAAGGGAGGGGGGAGAAAAGGGTTCTCAGACTTTTTTTGTGTTGTGGAGCAGCTAAGGTCTTATCAAGAGTTTCCTCCCTGTCCTATCCGTGATTACTGAGCCTTCACGTGTACACACTGAGTGTATGTGTGTATAAAAATATATGGCTGTATAATTAGAACCAGCCAAGAATATTTGGCTGAAATGGTGGTGGAGGGGGGGACTCAGGGGGTGTACAAATATACTGAATCATTGGAGCCAGAACTCTTCATGGGAAGTGTCAGTTTTGATGAATTTCCCATTTTCAAGAAAAAAGAGAAAAAGAAAGAAAGAAAAGGTTTTGACATATTTCAGACATTCCAATGCAGTGTTTTTAAACCATCACCTCCCAGCCTCATTTTTTTTCTCCTCACAAAGGTTTTTGAGATCATTCTGAATCAGGCAGAACAGGGATTTGAAGCATCGCCAATGTCCTAAACACCAGCTGAACAGCATCAGTCAGTCTCTCTCTCTGCTTTTCCCCAAGAAAAGCTTCCTGATAAAACTGGTTGAAGCCAAGATGTTCCACAGGGATGCGTCAACTTCAGCCAAATGGTATATTTGACTAGATGGGGTGATAGCCACCTCTAATTAAAATGTTTCCATTGCCCGTGTCCTTTAATGACTCTTTCCATCCCCAAGATGCACCTACCATCCTGCCTTAAAGCAGCTCTTTGGTTGAGTCCCTTAACAGAGCTGGTCTTTTCTTAGTCTCTACATTTACCCGTATCTTTCCATCTTCCCAGAAAGGCTCCCTGCCTTTCTTAGTGATGCAAAATCTCCGCCTTGCCATGGGCACAGGAGATCGGAGGCATGGCTGGGATGACGAAGGCAGAGATGAGCAAACATCGGGACGTGTGAGAAACCCATGCAGTTTAGAGAGGCTTTGGGGAACTTGGACCCACCTGTCTGGAGCCTTTAAGCCATTAATTAGGACCACATCCATCCAAGGGGGGGTTTGAGGGGTGTGTGTCAGCCTGAGGGCCACGTGGCTGGCGCTTTTGCCCAAACTATTATTCATGCTTGTCTAGGTAGAAAGCCCTTGCGCTGGAGCCCAGATCCTCAAAGGTTTGGCTTGACTGGGGAATCAAATGCCTAAATACCTTTGAGGATCGCAGCCTTAGTCACTACATCCACAGCCAGCTTTAAATCCACTCTGAAGAACTTATAAATGCTTCTTTATAAGCTTTTCAAGCTGGACTCTGACCTCGACTGGCTTCATCCTGGCAGCGCTGAGTGCTGCAGCCTCCTTCCTTGCTCACCATTCCCCATGCAGAGGTACTCTGGGGGGCCAGCAGCAGCTCCCCTCTTCCTCCAAACCCTTGAGCAAAACTATCACCTGAGCTGCTATTTCAGTAGGTCACTGCAGGATGGGCTAAGCAGAGCTTGACAGTGTGAGCTACAGCTGAACAAAAAGGTAATGTAAATATATATGTATATTTATATTTGAATAATACATATAAATGCCTGTATGTTTCTACATATTTAAATATACATATTATTCTTATTCCGGGGTTCCCATACCTTGAGCTAGTTCAAAGCTAGGCTGAAGAGCTTGGGAGAAAGACTCCATTCCCAGTGCCGTTCTGTGCTGGGTGACACCCTCACGGCTGACAGTGGCTTGACACTGTACCAACACCTCCATTTGGGAGCAGTAGGAGGAACACAAAACACCATTGTTTGCTCCCTTGGGACCTAGGAAAAGGCTTTCTTCTGTAGGTCATGCAGGAGCTGCCATCTGCAAGGTTTGCTGCACCTTCCTTGCCACTGTCAGTCATAAGCTCCTGAATTAAGAACAACTCCATATTTGATCCAGCTTGAATACATGTTATAGTTCTTTTTTTCCTGTTCCATCCCTGTCCCCCTCAAAGCATATTTTCCTTCCCACATTAAATTGCAAAGGGCCATCTCTTTAGATATGGTGATAAATAACAGCAAAAAATAATGAAAGCAAGAAATAAGTGCGTTGTTCAAAGTAACTTATACTGTATTCAAATGTTAATGGAATACTACTAAGCATTGATGACATTTCCCTGATCTTTGGGGTCTTTGGGATCAATGTTTGAATTTATCTTTTTTTTTATATCATGACAAACTCAAGTCTAAACCCAGGCAGAGGTCAGAGGATTAGTCTGGGACCATCCGAACTTTAGAGCAAATCAAAGCTCTGCGATGCTGGGTAGCCTTCCCATGTGGGTGCCTAATTGAACCCCAGCAGAGCAGAGCTTACCCCACCTGTGTGCAGACAGTGGTGCCGCTTCCAGGGCAGCTTGACCACCTAACTTCTCGTGGCCCCGCAGCTGAGGTAGGCTCAGCATTGCAATGCCAGGTAATTGTGCCTGCACTCGTCCCTTAAAACACCATGACCTACTTTTGTCTCCTAACAAAACCTTTTCTATTCTTATTTTTCCGGCTTCTTGCCCTGGTTTTCGGCTTGCTTTCCGTGCCATGCCTCTGCATGTACATTCGAGGCCTATACTTTTTTTATGAACGTTTTCTTGTAAATATGCTTTTGGCTGCAACCTGCCCATTACACACCCAAAGGACGCTTGATTGACAAGTCTCTCCAAATCAACAGGAAAATGGACTGCATGCTACTCTTTTATTTTCTTCTCCAGAGATCCACTTGGAGTCCCTCCTTTGCCGAGCCAATGCTCAGGCCTGCCTGCTCCCCACGGATGTTTAGGGGAGCTTTAAGGATTCCCTGCATTGATTTTTAGGTCCCAGACAGCCCTGGGAAGCAGAGGGCTGTCGAAGCACATTGTGCTTTAGTGCGGGGCTGCGCATGACTGCCCGAAGCTCTCACGCGAGGTCCATGGTGGAGCTAGCCGTGCTGGGGGATGCGCAGCCGCACCGGTGGCACATATGCAGCCATGCCAAGTGAACGTGCTGCAACCAGCTCCATCTCCACAGCCAGAGAGCATCCAATGAACCAGCAGACACAGCAGCTCCTGGATGCTCAGGAAGCCGCACGAGCTGCATGGTCTTAATGCTGCTGCTTCTTATTTGTTCACCCGCTTTTTTTTTTTCTTTCCCCCCACCACCATCTTGCAGACGGATTTCCCTCAGACAGGACCTCCCGCAGCCTTCTCTGCACGTGTTGTTCCCTCTGCTGAGCTCTAAGTGCAGCGTAGGGGTGGGCTGGGGGCTGAGTTTGCCCGAAGGGCATTTCTTTGTACCTACCAGATGTGCCGAATTTCTCACTCTGGCTCCCTCTGAGCAGCCCCCTGCTTCCTCTTGACCTTGTTGTAATTTAGATTCTCAGCCTTTTGCCAGTCCTTGCAGCTGATTTATTCTCCTGATGTTTTAATGCTGGACTTGCCTCTTTGGAGGAAGGTTATAGCCACCTTGGAAATATTTCAAAGCAGAACTTCTCTTTTTTTTGTTATTTATTTTTTTTCTCACTCCTTGAGAGCAAACTAGTGTTACGGTATGCGGCTAGCCTGCAGTTCCCCAGCTAACAAATTCTCTGCTGGTCAGGTCTCTATGCGAGCATTCGCATTCTGTCATTAAGCCTTAGAGATCTTGCCAGCCATTGGTTTGGCATCCAGTCATTCTCAGCAGGACTGGTTGCCTGTATCCTGTCTTTAGCTAATGCTCTGTCAACCACAGGGGTAAATGCAGCCAACAAGATCTCTATCAGCCTTTCAAGGACCAACAGTTCTGCCATGTGGACTGGAGTCCTGCACTCTGGCCTGATCTATTTATTAAAGAGCTCTGCCAATCAGTAGACCTTGTCAAAAATAATGTTTCCCCTTCTCCTCTCCCTCCTCACTGGAAAATGATGTGAGTGACAAACTGTTTGTTTTCATTGACGTATTCCATGGAAATTTACAGGTTCTATTGGAAAATGAAAGATAAGTTTTCAGCTGTTTAAGATCTGTCACTCTAAAGCTTTTCGGATTTTCAATAAAAGAAAGCTGATAATTCTCAAGGAAAGGCACTAATCATTGTTGATACATGGATTTCACTGAATGCCCAGCTTTCCAGCAAGACTGCTCATTGCTTATGTTCACTAGTGACTGAGTGGTGTTCCTGTCACAAACGTGCTCCTGCAGGGTGGCTATAAGGCTTGGTGTGACGTACATTGCCATCTGCTTTTCTGGACACTGCTGGTTATCTGTTGCCACCACTTTAGGAAATATTGTTGTCCTACATTGCTGGTTGACTTGACACATACGAAAGTAGTCTCTTTCCTTGATGGAGCCTCCTGGCTGTCTGATCATCTAGATGGCTTTCAAGCCTTGTTTCAGAAGGGTTATTATTTATTTGGAAGACAGGTGGAACTGTGTGGTTTAAAATCTTTTCAGCAAAGACTTTGATCTAGTTACCATTTCCTTCTTCCAGTGTGGACTATGGTCATGTAAGCCATAACCGGAATCTTCACTTCTTTATGTTTGAGAGACAATGTCTGAATGGAGAGGAAGCCTTCCTAGCCACGTCGGACCCAAGACAGGGGGTTTCAGTTCACTTGCTCTTGAGATGTGCAGAAATCTGTGACAAAGCCAAGCAGTTAACACAGGTGTCTAGTCTTGCATTTTGACCACAACATCGTCCTTTCTTGCTCATCCAAGCACATCTGGTCCTGTCTTACCCTTGCAGTCCTAAACACACACACTGGAGCATGTCTTTGCTTTCATCCAGGCCATGGGCTTCCTACTTCATGGACCAGAAAGTGAGGCATTGCATCACATCCAGCTCACTTTAAGCTCTGCTCTGCTATACAAGAGTGAGAGAAAGTGGAAAGGATTGATCAGATAAAGCCTGGAATGGCTCCATTAGTGAGATGTGCTCACAAAGCCACTGTGATCACTGGAATTAAGCTTTAAAATATTCTGAGCAAATATTATCCTAGCCCAGTTCTGAGAATTGCCTTTGTGTGTGTGCGCGTGCATGTGTGTGTGTTTTAGCCAGGTGCTCTGGCTCTGCCTCCTTGAGCTTGGCAGAGGGCTCTTTTCACAAACTTGGACCTATGGCTTAGGTACCTAGTGGCTTCCTCTGAGCTGGTGTCCAGCTTGGTTGGCAGATATCAGCCAGTCTTTTAGCCACGTTGCTCTGGGAGCAGCTGCACTGGTAGGAGAAAACTTTGGAAACCAAAGAGCCTTGTCCGTACCTGTCAGCTGTGGTGCAAGCCTCCAGGAACTGACTACCTTTTTCCAGCTTCTCCCTGGCTGTAGGTCTTGTGTGGCCTGTTGGCCACAGGGGTCCTTGTTGTCCCTAGAGGGCATGTCCATCAGCTATCTTCTGGCCTCCAGTACCTCTGAAGTAACTTGTCTCCAAGAGACTGATCATTACAAAGCCAGTAGGAGAGGTAGAGGGATAGGCACCTCTCCTGCTCCATGCTTGCTTTGTCCCAGCCATGTACGAGCTGGTCTTGTGAGCAGGGGGATGCAGAGCACCAGCTCAAGCGGTAAGAGAACATAGAAAGATGGCATGTCTCACCACGTCTCTTTGTGCCTGACCACCCTCTTCTCTCTTCGCAGGCTGGTAGCTTCAGGATTCATCAAATGGCAGCTCGGGTAGAGGGAGATGGTGTGCGAGCTGCAGACTGACGTGCTGGGGAGGACATGATGCTGCAGATCCCCCAGCCATCACACTGCACCAACGGGATCAAGCCGTGGGACTGTAAACCAGATAATGACAAATGAATATGCCGGAAGTGGAGCTGACCAGCATGTCTTCAGATTCCTACATCCTGTTCTGGTCTCATGTGTCCCTGTCTCTGTGGCTGACACTGGGAAGGGGACGTGAGAGGACACTGGGAAGGGGACGTGACAGTTGGTTTCGGTTAGCACAAATCTTTGGGCGGTTGGTGCTTTCTTCTAACACTTCGGTCATGCTGTGCACAAAATTGCCAAAGAGCTGGTAGGGGAAGCGTAGGAAGAGGAGGTTTTCCTTTGGAGAATGCAGTGCTGTCGGAATTCCAAATGTCTTGAAACATTTTTAGGACTAAAAAGTGCTATTTTTTTTTTAATCCTGAAATAACTTTTTAAATGGTGGTGCATTAGGTAATATAAAATAAACAGTAAATAAGTTTAACCAGTTTTGACCAGATTTGGAAAGAAAGATTGGGGGTTTTTTCCACAGACATTTTAGTAATATTCAGGTTTTATCCTGGCTTTGAAGAGAAAACACTTCTGATCCTGAGTGAGTCCAAATTATGGACCCTCACTTTTTTGGTGAAACAAAGTATTGGTCCACCATGGAACTTAGTGGAAAGATTTTGCTTTAGGATCAAACCCTATTAATGCTGCATAACCATGTCGTTCGGTTGGATTGCTCTTGCAAAAGGCTCAGTCCTCCACCTGGAAGACAGGAAAAGTGCCATTTAGCTAACATGACTGATCATGCAACACGCAAACTGAATCAAGCGTGATATCAGTGAGGAAGAGGAAGAACCCTGTGGGTAGGGCAGTGACCTGGGACATGAGATCCAGGTTCTCTCTTCCCTCCAGCCTGTCCACGTGGCATGGCACCGTCACATGAGATCATCTTCATTAGATAGCGGTCCCCCACGGCTATTACTGCCTTGGCAATGGCTGTCAACGTGCCATTAGTACCGATTAAGTGCACTATGTACGCAAAGCTCTAACCTGATGACGAAGGTGGCCAGAGGTGATGAAGGTGACTTGGTACCAAGTATCAGCTCCTCAGCTATAAGGAAATGTGCCAGACTTTTTCCTCTTGGCTCCCATTGCATTACGAAAGCCTCAGACGGAAACCAGAAGAAATGTAGCAGTTAGAAGTCTGCAGGAAGCTCACCAGTCGAGGGCCTGGTGGGACATAAGATCTGATGGACTTGGGAGTAAATAGGCATAAACCCAGTAAGGTTTAGGTGAAGCCAGTGATTTTTATTTTTTAAAAGTGGTGCAGAGAGAGGGAAGAAGGGAAGGAGGGATCAGCTGTAAGGATGTTTTTGTTGCTGACTGGTCCAAAGGAATGTGTATAAACAGTTTTAGATGTATTTTCCTGGGCGTGCTAAGTGTATTTACTGCTTACACTGACTGATCCTTCCTCAAAGTAGCCAGGACTAAGAGTTCCCATGAGAAGCATGCTTCACTGACTCAGATGATCCGAAGACTGGTGTTCGCAGTGCGACCTGTGTTAATGATTGCCCCTGAGCTGTCCTTTCTCACAGCCTCCAGCTGGAGCATCCAGGGTGAGTGTGGATTTGGCCCTGCCTGAGGGTCCACCAGTGAGGTGGCTTTATTGCTGGGCAGCAGCAGGTTCTGGCTGGTACCAGCGCTGGGTCTGGGAGCACGGGAGTACAGGGCTGCATCTCCCTCCCAGGAAGACTGGTCCATGTGGCTGAGGCAAAGGATGCTTGGATTTATTGTTTGAGCTGGCTGCAAGCTCCTTCACTCAACCCAAGCAAGTCGCAGGCAAAGGCTACAGGAGCAGGGGCTGCGTTTTCCTGATGTGCCAGTTCCTGTGCAGGCACCAACAGCCAAAGGTGTTTTTGCACGTGTAAATGCCCCTGCAAAGTGTTTGTTACCAGTATAACCTGAATGGCTGCTTTTTCTGAAGAGTTCAGTGCAAGCAGTCAGAAAAAGGTGGGGAAAAAAAGCATAAACCATTTTCTCTTTGCAAAATGTCATTTTGATGGAACTGACATTTTTGGCAAAGCCAGTATAAATTTCAATTTTTTTTTTTGTTTATTTAAAAAAAACAAGCACAGAAAATGTCTAAATATGTAATATTGACATTTTCAGAACCAAATGTTTTGCTACTTCATCCTAGCACTGTTCTTAAAATTTGAATTAACATTTTCATAAAAATACTACGAAGAGACTAAAGGAAAAAGAAGTTTTAAGTTCTTCTAAAGTACTCGGGCTTTCCACAAATTTTATCTTTTCACTCTGACTCAAGACTTGAGCCCATCCATCAAAGAGAAAACGAAATGCCCTCTTTTGGGAAATGCATGTGTTAACCCACTGGCTCAGCCAGTTAGTTGTGAAATGTTTCCAAAGAGCTGTGCCTGCGGCTGGTGATCTTTCAGGCTGCTGGCATCCTCCTGTCAGCTGAGCCATGCGTACACCTGTGAAGTGCATCCTTGGCAGAGTACTGGTACCATTGGCTACCCCGAACAGGGAACGTCAAGGTAGAGGCAGGGTACAACACAGGTTATCGCCTCGTGTCCGAAAGCAAGATAAAGCGAAAATTTAGTCAGGCGGCTGAACTTCTAAGAATTGCTCTCTCTTAAGGTGTTCAAGGGCAAGAAATACTGAGGAAGGGAGGAATATGGGGGGGGAGGTGCTGGATGCAGAGTGGTACAAGAGCACGGCAAGAGGACTGCCGCTGCCGTCTTTGTTGCCAATACGTGGGGCCAACATAAGGTGTTTATCGGAAGCACTGCGGTGGCTCTAACTGTTTTTGAGCTCGTGTGTAAATATTGGCTATAAGTGTTGATTACAATTGCAATTTTCCATCTTCCGTTCTATTGCTTTGGATATACAAAGAGAATCCAGGTGAGTGAAAAACAGCAGTGGGTTTGCATTTTGGTGACCCTGGATGCTAAGCTGGGCTCGGGAGCTCCAGCAGGTCTTGGTTCTTAGAGATACAAAGCCTCTGGTTTCCCTTCTCTTTCACCGCCACCTTTCCTTCAAAGCTCTCTGTCCTTCAGTGTTTCCTGCGTCCCACCAGCCTCTGGCTTGCTGGACACAGCTGTCAGGACCTGGCAGCAGAGCCTCCCCACGTGCCCAGGAGGTGATGCAAGTCACACCCATCATTCGGCAGAAGATGTTGCAATAGGGTAATGAGGAAATTTGCCCAGGACCGCTGAAGGAAATCAGTGACAAAGGAGAGATGGAAAAATCATCCCCCAGAAGAGACTGGATGCTCCCAGCAGGAAGGCTGACCTTCAGGGGGTGCAGTGTGTAGAGCACCAGGAAGACACAATGTCGTGCATGACACACATGCCGACCCTCTAGGAGTTTTCCAGGAGCTGTTTTTATTTTATTTAGGAGTTGATGCTCTGAGCTCTGAAGATCCCCTGTTCAGTCCCTCAGGGCTGCGCTAGCAGGGTTTGTTGACCACGGTCCCAAAGAGGTCAGATTTTAAAGCTGGCTGGCAGGGCTACAAGAGCCTTGAAGAAGTCCAGTCGGCTTTTGAGTTATTATTCCTTGAGCCGTTCTCCATGGTGCTTTTTTTTCTCTTACTATCCATCCTATGATGTCTCTCTCTCCCTTCTCTCCTCCTGTGGCCCCTCACCAGCCCCAACTCCACTCTTTCCCTGAGTGTCCCAGTTAGGAAGCAAAGAGGTAACTACGTGCCAGCTAGTACCTTCTTATCTAGTCACAGTATGTTCCCCTAAGGGAATTTTTGGCCTGGGATTGTGTGTGTGTGTGTTTTTATATGTTTTATTTTTATCACAGAAAGGATAGACAGTACATTATGTCTTCAGTCCAGGAGGTTACACATTAGATAAGAGACAGGCAGATATACTACAACTGCTCCAGCCCGTGCAGTTGTGTTCCTGAGATAGCACTGGGAACGTAACAGGTAAACTGCTTCCAACCCCCCACGTTCAGGCAGTGGATTTTGTGTCAACAAATCCAGATGCAAGCAGAGATTTCAATGTTGATGTTCCCGCAGCAAGAGAATAAAGTCCACAGTGTTCCTCTGTCTCTGCTGTGCTTTTACCTTCTTGTCAGCCCCAGCCTCCCATCTCCCCTATCCCTTCTGCTCCTCCTCTGGGTTCGTCCTCACCCCTCTCTGTCCATCTCCAATCTGAATGCAGTGTGATTCAGCAGTCGCCTTGGGCTTTTCCAAGAATACAGCTGGATTCAAAAGGGAACGGC
>Ga0065711_1030678_pt1 | contig 31789 bp, 10 predicted proteins | sample Hoacrofraction12_FD_59098 | JGI IMG/M metagenome (GOLD analysis project Ga0065711, IMG submission 59098) | Hoatzin crop microbial communities from Cojedes, Venezuela - Epithelial fraction 12 v2 (version 2) | ecosystem: Host-associated > Birds > Digestive system > Esophagus > Crop | place... | reverse complement strand
GGGCTGGGATGGTCATTTGAGCCACCAGTCCGGGAAGCAACGTCTCTACAAGTTCATGGCAAGGCAACTTGCTGGAGCACCAGTGTGAGTTGTTGCTCACTGGCTCCACAGACAATTCACTCATGAAAAAGGAATTATCTTCAGATTGACTGATTTCTTCCTTTTTCATGTGCCACCATTGTGGCTAATTACAATTAGATCAGTAGCACACTGGTTAGTTCACAGCATTGTACAAACATTGCACAAAATAAGAAGTGGGGTATTAGCTGGCACAAATGACTCTCATGAATACAATCTTTGTCCTCCAAAGCAGCTAAATATATAGAAATCCAGAACAGGGGACAGGGCAATGGCTTTTCAACAACAAAAAATCATTCTAAAGGTAATTCAGCGCTTCCAGAGGCTTCTATACAGAATAGACAAAGCAATTTTGAACTTAATTTCAATGTTCAATGCTTATCAAAGCTTTTTCCTTGATCATGTTTGGAGTAGGTGGAGAGTAATGAGGATGTGGAATTCTCACAGTCCTTGTTTCATTTCTGAATCCCAAAACCCATCGTTGCAACAACTGGGATCACCAGGAATCAGAAAATCCTTTTTCATATTGGCTCCGATTACAAAATCCCAGCACTTTTCATTCATACAGAAGCCCATGAAAGTATAAGGTGGGTTCTTCTAACCTGAAAAATCAGTCAAGACCTTCACTGGCTTGCTGCCCATCAGTACCATCCAGGGAAAGCAGTGTGCCTACACCATCCAGGGGGCAGGTCTTCCTCCTGAGGCAGCACAAGGAGACCTGTGCTGTTTCTTTAGCAGAGGCTGTAAATCAGACACTTGTTTTATCCTGACATAATTGCATTCATTATGTGTGTTATGGCAGATAAAGAAGTAGCCGGCAGGACAACAGAGTAAATGATGCCCACCACCAGCCTGCAACTTGCAAACACGAAAAGCACCTTTTTTGGAAACTTAAAACTCTACTAGATTAAAGCCCGAGTCCTTGATAAGGAGGCAGCTGAATACTTGGAAGAAATGCTAAAAAGACAAAATCCTATCGCCACAGACAATGAACTGCTATGAGGACTGAAACCCACTTCTTATCTTTCAGTGACTTTTTTGTCTGGATGCTATTAGCACAGCATTCCTCTGATCATTTGTAAATGTCATTTATAAATCCTTCCACAATTGTCCTCTGCAGAGTAGATTATAGGGTCCAACCTTGCTTATTTCAGACTCGGATCATGCTCTCTGTTTAATAAGGATGCTGCATATTGTGGTTTTTTCAGTTTATGCTTCAGTGACTATGACCCATGCTGCACTATAATGAACCAGACCCTCCACAAATTCCAGTAAATTGCTGAATGTGTGATATGTGAAATGCAGAGGATCACACTCTCCGCTTGAAAGCTTGCACTGATTTTCTCACAGGGCGTTCTTCAAGTCACCACTGCTTCTGGCTGGATCAGAAAAGTGGACTGACCTCACAGAGAACCAGCTGCATGAACTCCCTATGTTCACAACAGTCTCGTGCATACGGGGGTTTCTGGCCCTACTCAGAGCTGTCTTGACATAGCTGCACTGCTGGGTCAGCTCCTGGCCTCACACCTACTAGTGTAACTTCTCAATTTGCAGTATTTTCGTTCTTGTTTTTCTTCCCCAAGAATAACACAAACAACAACAGCTGTTTGTATAGATGAGATCACCGTTTATGTTCAGTCTCCTCTCAGAGATAGTGAGGCAGACAGAAAGAGAAGTTTGATTTTGATCCTGTGGTAAGAATTACCTATTTCTAGGTCCAAACCCTACCTGCAGACAAGTCTGAAATTCATGTCAGTAGTGTCTGTTAAAGGAGAATTGGACAGGCCTCCTCTCCACTCCCACCTAAACAACAAGGGCAGATGCTAACCCACCACAGCATCTGAACAGCAAATGAATGAGGTAAAGGAGACAGCAGACATGGCAAATAAAGCTCCCGTGATGGCATGCCATAGACAGAACTCTGTTCTGGATTTAATTGCTACATACAAGTAACGTAGAAATCTAGATTATAGAAATTAAACACTAAACACTAAACAAATTCTATATCAGGCAGTTATATGGGGTCCATACATGCTTACTGAATTTTAAAATTCCAAGCGTCAAATAAACATGCTATCATTGAACTCTGGACCAAAAGAAGCAGATGTTGTAAGTCTAGTTCTACTTTAAGGCTGTAAGGTGCACTCATTTCTAGGTATTTTTGTAACAATGTCCAACTCTGAAAAGCTGCTAGCTGTTTATTAATTTCGAACAAGGAAATGGAACTCTCTCTGTTGAATTACTTCATTTCCTTCAATTCATGCAAAGCTTCTCCCTCTTCACAGTTTGTGAGCAAAGAAAGGATATCTTGAATAATGTTAAATATGCTTTAGGTTTTACAGTGTGCTATCTGCTAGTTTGGTTTTCACTTCTCTAACAAATCTTTTGTTTTATAATCACATCACCCAAGGACTGTGATAAACATCACATCACGCAGGAGCAAAAGAGCAAGGGCACTGAGTCCGATGTAGAAATCAAACAAAAGCCAGTTGCTACCTTATTATTGCCAGTCCTGAGCTGAAACAACAGAAAATGTTCTAAAAATTACCTTCTACAACCTCCTCAAAACACAACGATGAACAAACAGCTTCATTATTGGGACCGGTACAATTTTTTCTAGAGGAATCCACATCAGTTGGGGAAGCAGGTGATTCTCAAATGCAACATACAGCATCCCTGTCCTGCACTCAGTAGGTGACACTTGGATACCTTTCTGTGCTGCAGTAAGCAGAGGTCCCCGCCAGACGAGTCGTTGCTCTTCCGGCATGCTCCATCAGCATGGAGCTGGTGCAACTTCAAAGTCAGTAAGACCGCACTCACCACATGACCGATTCCGGCCCAGTGCAGAGAACTATGTCATGTTTGCCAAAATATTAATGCATGTTATGCTCCAGTGTTAACTAAAAACATTTCTTAATCTATTGCCTAATCCAAACAAACAAATTAGCATAATTGGAGAGCTGTGTTTACGAATACAAAGCATAAAGAGAGGCAACGCATATTGTCTTGTTGTCATTCCTATCAGGCAGCAATGTTTGGTTATTTCTGCTCCTTGCAGTCTGAGCTTACTGGTATAATTGATGGCAACATTTATCATAACAGCAGTGCAAAAGCACCAATTGCTTGATGAATTTATTTACTCCTGCCCAGAAGTGAAGCTATGATTGGACCACTTTATAAACATCAAACTGCTGTAGACCTGGTCTGCTGTTGTTGATCGCACTTAAAGGGGAAGAGAGAAAAAAAAAAAAGAAGAAAAATCAAGGGGAAAAGACCAAGATTGGGAGGCTAGAGGCTGAGTGAAAAGACAAATCTCTTTGATTAGAAGAAAACAACCATTATTTTATCTCATTTAAAAAAAAAAATCAAACACTCTTAACACATCTGTGATCAACAGCCGCAGTATTATCTGCTGCATAGTTTAGTCTTTTCTCTGGCAGGTTTTTAATTCCAAACCCACAATATTCCTGGAGGTAGAGAGCTGTGAAGAAAGTATCAATCTTCCAAACCAACACGACAAGGCTCCTGGGCTTAGCAAAGCAAAAACACGAACCACATCACATTCCTATTTTGTGAACTACTTGTCTTCCACAGAGAAATACAGGGCCATATTCTCTTCACCCTGGCACTCCAGAGTCATTTAAACCTGTGCAAAACTCTACTATTTTTCCTGGGTGGATTCTGCACTTTTTTTCACAGATGGAAGTAAATCCAGTGGGATGTAGGTCCAATGGCTCTACATTTTGTAGGTTTCCAGACTCACACTCTAGCTCTAAAGAGCTCTGAAAATCGTTGCTTAAGATGGAAATGATCTATGACACTCAGTCTGCAGGCTAATAAAGTATGGTTGGTTTTCACATAACAGTAACTAAAAAAAAAAAATTTTTTTTTTTCCTTCTTGGCTCCTTCGACTCCCCTCTGAGAAGAGCAGAGGGCAGCAGGGCCAGGAGATGAAAGTTTCAAACATCCAGTTACTGTTTGAAGCAGTCTCTAGCCAGTCTACATCAGAGCCAGCAGGGGCACCGCAGGATGATTCACAGACCAAGAAACAACACAAATGCCATTATGGGCTTCAACGGGGTAAAGAGTTCATCCTTAACAAGATCTTAATACCTCACAACTCACTAGGTAAAATTTAGTTTACGATATTATGTTAAGAAACCAAAGCGTAGTCAGGCCTGAGACAACCAGGCTCTTAACTCCATAGTTAAGACTCTTAAGTTAGTGCTTCAAACTGCTGAGAAACTATCTGCTATTGAGCTATTCCCTTAGCCAGTAGTTTTAGCAAGAGGTGACAGAAACTCCAGAAGCAGAAACCATAGGCAAAACCACACAACCGAAAACCACTTATGTACTCTGGGTGTAAAATGCAAGAGTAACATCTTTAGGCTTCCAACTGGGCCAAGAGCTGTGACTCGTGATGGCTCTTACAATGTCTTACATAGTCAGACGCTCACAGACACAGCCTAAGTCTGAAGATGCATTGAGTCTGCAATGCTTCCCCCATCCCTGCCCACTAGAAGAACCCACTAAATACTGATGCATCCAGTTACTTATGTCACACACACCGTGGAAAACTGTATGACAGCAGCAAGACCTGCTTGTGGCTGTTTCTCTTCCCCGCCAAGGGATGCATGTGGAAATGGACAGCTCCTGTGCATGAGAGTCCTGTTTTCAGGGCAGTTGATGGAATATATTAACACTGCCTTTAGACAGCAAATATTATGAAAATACAGGATTCTCTGTAGAAGCAGGCAATTAGTATTTCCTGCTACCTGGAGAGATACCTTACAGACATTTTAGTTGGCTTGGCAGATGAGCTGACACCTTGCTTGGGCTTTCACTCCAGGGCTTTGGTGGTGCCACTTGATGAAAGTTTCAGTTGTGAGCTCTCTAAACGCTCAAGGGCACTTGCTTTCTTTGCCAGTGACCAGGTAAAGAACTCAAGGTAGATTTTTTTGTTGGTCTTTCAAATAATAGCTTTTGTGCTCAGAGGTGTCACCTTTCACAGCACTACAACAAGGAATTCCAAACTTGCCTTGCAACACATAAGATTTAAGGCACACTGCAGTTCATCCTGAGGAGCACAGGATTGTGAAGACATCGTCCAGAGCCCATGCAAGCTAGCAAGGTTAAACAGAACATGTAGGGCAGAGACCAATGTGCTCTACAAGCAGTGCGGTAACAGCGACTGGATCAGGCCCCAAGCAGGAATAAGTGTGATTTCAGAAGCATGCATGGGCCTCAAGAGCACTAAAGTCACTGAATGTCTTTGGTACTTACGCTCCTTAATGACTCAAAAGCTTTAGAAAAATCCTGCTGAAACCTTTTAAACTCCCTTCCTAATTATGCTGTTTCTACCTTTGAACAGCCACTTACAAGCCGTTTTGTTATAGAAAGCTACTACAAACCCCCATGCTCCCAATACCAGTCTGTGAAGGTGAATGGGAACAAGCACCCTGCCTCCGGAGCACCTGCAGGATCAGGCTCATTATAGTCTAAAGATTGTTTTTGAGTGGGCTTGTGTCTCCTTTATGTTTTAAGCAACACTTCAAACTCATGGTCAGCGTCACACAAAGAACAATAAGATAATCATAGTAATAAAACGCTAATCTATCCTATTAAACTGTGCCTGGAAAATTGCAGCAGAGCTGGCTTCTGATATAAATGGAGGCCTGAGAAAAGGGCAGATTAGATAGATTTCCAGCACAGGGAAATAACCCACCAAATCCTGCTGCATCCAGTTACTAACGTGACACCCTCCATGGAAAATTGGATGACAGCAGCAAGAACTGCTCGTGGCACAGTTTTTCTCCTGCTAGTCTGCTGAGCACACGAATTAAGTGAGTCCCTGGCAGCCCAGCCAGGGAGAGGGATGGTTATTAATGTAAAAGAAAAGCCTGCATAAGTAGGGGTAAGCAGTTTTTACCAGCCTCATTGCTGTTCAATGAAAGGCGCAGCTGCACCTTTCTCTGAGTTATCAAAGATGATTTCAAAAGCACGCAGAATCGCATTTACAGCCAGATAGGTCCCTTTCTCTCTCTGCTACTCTCTTCTACAAAGCACTGGGACATGGTACTCTCCCTTCAGCACAAGCCTCTTGGTCAAAATATTGCTCCCCAGAAGAAATGGCTGCTTACAGGTAGCCTGCCACCACCCTTGATCTTGGTCAAGTCCTTCAGGCTGACAGCGTGATCCCTCTGCCAGAGAGGTGTAGAGGAGACAGCCTTCTGACAGCTGTAGTTGGGACTTAGATGAGAATTTAAAGTCTCAGGCAAATGCCTTGGTAAATGAGCCAAGACGGCCCTCGTTCGCCCATGCTAATGGATGTCAGACATAGCTTGGCTCTGTTGGGAGTTGTCTGACTAAACAAATGCTTTGAACGGAGGAACTGAGCACAGGATGAGGAGACCACAGAACAGGCTTCAGTGGTTCCCATTTTAGCATTGGTTTGTTCAAAAACTCTGGGAGGAAAGGTGAAAGGGAGCCTCTAGTGACTTTCAAAATTCAGAGGCTTTCAACTGAAAGGAACAAATTTCTATCAAAGACAATTATTTTGCTTTTAGTATAAGTAAGGCAAGCTTAGCTCCTTAAAAAAAAAAAAAATCACAGCAGCATATAGCAGCTGAGGACTTTGCTCCCCCATACTAATAGCAACTTCACACTAATCTTTGCTTTTCATCCTTTTTGCATCACAGTTCAGTGGCAGAAAGAAAAGGTGGTGACCTTTCCATGTGGTTACTGATCTTTTCACTGAGTATGATGGGAAGAGTTTCTCTGGAGTTACACCTTCATGGAAGCTTGAGCAGCCCATCAAGCCCCAAAGGCGGCTATTGTCAGAGGGAGGCTTCGGGGTCTGGAATCTGAGATGCGCAGATGGCCAGCTGGCTGGTCATGCACAGCACAAAGGCTATGGAGCCAGATGGCTGATGTTAGGGAGCGCAGGAGAGATCAGCTTGATTGAACTCATTGGCATCTTTTACGGTCATTTCAGGGCAGGCACGAGGGCGCCATCATGACTGTTGCTCTGAGCTGTTCTATCATATGTGCATACCCTTGCTCAGAAAATAAAATTACTTTCACCATGGTTTGCCAAAAGTCCTCAATACCATCAAACTAAATCCTTCTTTACTATCCAAATATCCTTTTTGGAGATACTTTATTGTAGCTTTAATAGTTATTTAACTATTTATATTGCTTTATATTAATACTCTTTATATTAATACTCTTTATATATTCTTTAACTGTTCCACAAGCATGCTTCAAAAGCCTAGCTAATTAACAGGAATTCATCCGCAAACAATTAATTGGAGAAATATCTCTCAGGTATGCCCTAGGCCCCAGCAAGCTTACTCGTGAGTGACAGTGGGATGCACAGCTCAGACCAACATCAGGACCACACCATCAGAGAGGAAGGAACAAGCCGCCGAGCTACCAGTCACAATTCCTTAGCCTGGGTCTGGTGAGCAAGACTTCCCCCTCTGCAGAGGATGAAGCTTCCCTGGAAAAGCACAACACTATTGGCCACATTACAAGGGGACAAACAGTTAGCTGTTCCTTTCCCATTGTCTTTCCGCTCCTTTCCCATCTCTGCTATCTCTTTCTGAATAATCTTATTCACTCATTCCTCCTTTACATGTCAAAAGTATAACTAAGAATCACCCACCATCCAACTCGAAGAGATAAAGGGGAACAAGGCTTTGAGGAAATCAGCAGGGCAGAGCTGTTGCAGTCACAGAGGAGCGTTAGTTTGGGTACAGGATCCGGTCTGGCCGTGACAGCACTAATCCCTATGGGAGATGAGCTCCCCAGGGTTCATCTTTCTTTTCTGGGGAGCTCTGCATGCCACCCTGAGCTCCAGGCTGATGGAGTTAGACCACAATCAGGAGTGACTTTAAACCCAGACTGAGGATGCTGTGGACCAAATCTGCAGGTAATGTGAATGAGCACCACTGTCAAGGCAGTTTTATACCAGTTGAGGAATTTGTTTTCTCCCCAGCCCATCTTGCAAGAATACAGCATTTTCTCTCCTCAGTCATGAGACACTGGCATGGTTTGCAGGGCTGTCTCCAACTCTCTCCAGAGCCATGTCTGCCTCCTGAGGGCTGCAGCAGTCTCACCCAGGGTGTCTGGTCTTTTAATTCAATTCCCTTAAACCAACAGCACTGCCTAGGCTTTTCCCTTCCATTTTGATTAGCAGACCAAATACGTTCTACATGAATTGCATAATTATATCAGCAAATCCATTGTCTTTTGCAATTTTTTTCCAGTTTCCCAAACTGTAGGGCTTTTTCCCCTGCAGAACTCCCCAAAGAGATGCCACAAAGCAAAGCAATCATGCAAAAAGATTTATGACAGTCATTTGTATACATGAGTATGCTCACAGACATTCGAGTTCCCTCTTCTGTCTTCTCCTTTTATTTAGTGTGAAAGCACAAGCTGTTCCCAAGTCACATTAATACATTTTTCATAAATCAGATACACTACTCATATCATTTCAGAGATGGACATGAAGTTTTTTTGTGTGATTTCTTTTTCCAGGGTCTCAGAGTATATATCATGCTTTGCCTGAAGTCTTCAGCAAGCATCAAATTTAATGAAAAGGGACACTCACCTCATGGTTAATCGTGACCTGGACTCAAGCCTTTGCTCAGTGCCCCGTGTAGGACTGGCACTAACTGAGGTGCCTGAGGAAGCATGCATGACTCAGACACAGCTCCTGCCTCACCACTCCACCGTTGGATCCTGCAGCTCTTGGCTAGGTACAGTCTGCTCATATGGAGTCAACTTCTGTACCTTCCAGGTAAGATTCCTGCTCAGGTGGAGCGTGAGACCTTGAGATGAGCAGTAACACAGCAACGGAAAGAGTGAAGCAGGCCTTACTACAGGCTGTTCTGTAGGACCCAGGCACAGCCTGGCTATTCATTAGCATTAAAACAGCAAGAGCTGGTTAAAGCACATGATTCATAAAAACTAACAGTGATATCTGCATCTGCTATGGACTTACAGAACAAATGTATGCATCTCCTTTAGTTTTTTTCCCCATCTCAGCTTCCTATTTGCAAATGCCTGCCCTGTTTTACAATACCACACAGTAAATGTAGAACACCACACCTATACTCAAAACAACTTCTTCATCTTCAGGTTCTTGTCCTCAACCCATCTCATTCTCACCAAAGAATAATGAAAACTGCACAGGCTTGGAAAAAAACTACGTTTTTTCTCTAAAGAAACGTATTATGAATACATCTCATTTTTCAATTTCCTGCTGAAAGAACAAGACCATCAGCTCACTGCTTGATTAACCTGTGTCTGTCTTATGCAGTCCTTTACTTCATCTTGTACAAGCTGAACGTAAAAAACGCTCAACATCAGAAAAGGCAGGCTCAGGAATCTGGGACCCCGAGATCCACAGATGGAGTTTGGACTGCCCTGTGATGGAGGCTGGGTTATAACATTTGCACAGGTCCCTTGAGTGTTGCATGGTTGCATGTTGCATATCCACTGTCACACAACATGCACAACATGCATGAGACTGGAAACAGCTGTCACTCCACTTACCCTGCTGCGGCAATTCTCTCTTCACCCTATTCACAGCAACGCAGATATAAGAAATGCAAGCAGCAGAATCGCTTTACACTCTACACAGGTGTAGACAAACACCCGAAGTGCATGGCAGGGGGGAATCAAACCACTGCACATCATTTGTCCCGAGTGGCTGGCTAGTAACTCATCTCATTATAGTGCAAACTAGAAACACAGAAGCCGATTAAATGAGTTCCTGAGTAGAATTTCTACCATATTACTCAGCTGAATGCTTCCAAATAGTTACCAGAAAATATTAATCTTCTGTATTCCTGGGAATGTGTCAATGCAGCACGTAGAGTTAAAGGCCAAGGAAGACTTCCACCTTCCAGAAGCATTTCAGCCATCCAGCGCTTAGCACATGCCCTCCTCCCACGACTGCGTTCTCAGGAAGCAAAGTCTGGCTAGGCTTTGGCTGGCATCAGTCAAACAGAGCACAGAGATCCATGTTTATCTGTGTTTGTCACACATTTTGTGCTACTTAAGGCAAGTGCTTTATTTCTTTGCATCAGCACAACTGTCAGACTTCGGATTAGTTAGACAAATAGAGGTTTCTTTTCTTTCTTGTGGGGAAATTGAACAAAACCTTTCCCATTTTTGTCAAATCTACCTTTGCAAAACACCAGCATTTATCAGACACAAAAGCCAAAGATGCTGACAATAAAAGCTGGGTAAAAAGAGAGTTTAGGCTGTTTCCTGTGAATAAAAGATAAAATACTCCTAGACAAAATCAGATACTTTCTGAAAACATTTCATTTAATTGAATATAACTAGGTTTTATGGTGATGATGTTTGCCCAATACACAAGAATGCTGAAGCTTTATTTAGAAAAGCTTTGAAATCACACTGAAATATGCCATACCTGTGCAAGAGCAGTATCGGAAAACATTCCATACTTGAGTAGTCCAGAGTAGCAAGATCACTCAGCTATGGAAGGTGGTGAAAGGAAGAGGCTCCTGACTTCTTAACAAAATCTGAGGATATGTACAGATTAGAGAGAACTATGAACAAAATGTTTCTTCATTTTTAAATACTACGCTATTCAAAGTCTAGAATGACCAAATTATGCAGAAATTGTTGATTTGTGTTGAAAGAATAAAGATGAATATGACAAGAGGAGAAAAACAACTACTAATGTATTAGGAAAGAAAACCCCAGTTTCTAACAGATGGAAATTAACCTGGGTATGGAGGTTACTCTCCTGATGTGGCTTTATTTCTAATCATTGTAAAAGTTGATATGTGAAGCTGTAAAGCTAGTCAAACTGTGTCTGTCTCAAGATCTATGGGTTGTAGGCTTGGCAGAATATTTCTCACAGGGACATTATCAAGCCACCGCTCCAACTGCTAGTTTAAATAATCCTGTAAAGATAACAAGTAATGCTCTAATTAAAAACATTTTTTCCAACAAGTAAATCATTTTAAAGATATCTGTGGCTGATATGATGGATATTACAAATGCTGGTAGCATCCATCTGGGCCCGTGCCAGCAGCACGCTAGTATATAATTTTATCTAATTGATCAATTAAATTAAAATAATCTTTGAAACAAGCTATAATAAGAGTTGTATAATTCCAGTGCTACCTATTATTTTCCTTGCCACTTTATCTACTCTGTCTCACTAAAACATTCTTCCAGGTCCTGGCTGAGTAATAAAATGGCAGCCCTGATGATTTCATGACAGAACAGTAGATGAGCTACGGCTGAATAATTCAATTAATTCCAGTCTCTCCCCATGTTAACCATTTCTTGCTGTTATAAGAAGTGTTGAATCAGATCCTTTTCTAAGTCCCAGTCACTTCACCACTTACAGCAATCCTCAGCCCTTAGAAAGCAACCATAACTAGTACAAAAACACTCATGAGACGGCAGTTCTAGACAGAAGGTTCTTCATTGAGCTACTGACTTTCTGCTGTGTGTAAGCAGGAACTCCTTGAGAAGAATGCTCACTGGTTCCCCTAGACCACTCATTACAGAGGTGCTAAAGCTCTGGTAAATCACATTAATTCACATCAGATATGGGGTCGCTTTGTGTCAGTGCATTTTCCCCTTTGTCCATTTTCTCAACAGTATTGTCCTCTTGCAGAGGGAAGCAGGTGCTGGCTGTGATATGGAGCCTTCAGACAAAAAGCGTTTGATAGGGATAATAAGTGATTTCATTCTTAAGTTAACAGCTAACAGAGTAAATACCAGTATGTACTGAAATGTATGGCAGCTGGTCCCTCTGAACAACTGCTGAGGCCTGAATTTGTCTGGAGGGACTCTGTTTAAGGAAAACTACAAATATGCTATTAAAGTAATATATTTTCCTTTTAAAGATGAGGTTCCATGTTAAAGCACAGACGATGATCACACCATATGCTCATCCACCACCTTATGTCCTACAGGTCTGCAAAATGTCTGGAAACTGATTTCCCTTTACAGTATGTTCATCTCTAGACGCTAATCTAGACAGTCTGCAGGCTGGGGTATGAGTGTTTGGCGAAACTCAGGCAGGAGATTTTTCCTATAGAAACTCCTCATGTAAAAAATCCCACACGATCTAGCTCTGCTGAGATGGAAGCAGAAACCTATGCTGCCCAACTTGTGACACAGCTTTCTCTGCTACAGGGGATGTGTCTAAACCTTGGTGAGGCACAGAGCAGCAGAGCAGCTAACTATGTAGACAAAGTCCAGCTGTTTCCCTGTGTCTTAGTCTCTTCAGTGCTTAGTCAAGGTGTTTGACTATGAAGTCTCAAATCAGTGTTTAAAATGTTTTACCACATGACTTTGTGAGGGCAAGAGTTTTTTTGGCTTCCTCTGCAGACCAGCTCTTCCACTGCAACCCTTTGAAAAGCTCAGATGACAATTTATATGAAAAGTCACCGTTTCCACACTGGCAGAAGAAGTAGACCTTGGAGCTTCAGCAACATCCATCATCTGTAAAATATGCTTATTTCTATTTAACCTCTACCTGGACAGGGCTCAAAATGCATTGAAGTCACAGTCATCAAATTCATCACCATCAGTGCCTCCAGATTTACATTGCTGTAAAGGAGAAATACTTGGTCCACCTGGTCTTAATTCCTATTTTCCCTTCCGTAATTGAAATGGTTTATTTTGTTTTTCCCAGGTGTGAGGCCTACTGTCTCTGCACATCTATAATTCTATTAAACTGCTCTTCCTCCTTAACTTCCCTTTAAAATTACATCTTCTAGCTCACTGGTATATAAGGAATCTTTGTTGTAGGAAGATAAGTAAAAGATACCCCAAAGGAAATATGCCACCCACAAAACTTACTGCTTAACAGCACTCGATAGACTTACGTGCAAACACCATCAAAGTGTGACAAGAGGGAAGTTTCTGGTACGAATAAGAGCAAGGAGGGAATTCTGCCAGATCTGTTCAGGCAACAATTAGCACTTCAGCCAAAGGCAAGCAAGCACATGGTTAGAAGTACAGTCCCCATGGGAACTATTCCCATACTCTGAGGTAAAGCTTGCTTAAATGCTTTGCTGAAATGCGGTTGGCACATTTAGCATCTTCAGGGATCAAGATGTTGCCAGTACTTAAAATGACACAATAGCAGATAGGGGCAAACAGCCAAGCCTAGAAAGAGATTATGACCCTGTAGAAGTCACGTACAGGTATTTTCTGAGCTCAATGTCCTATGAGTAGCAAGAACATGAGATTATTTCAGTCTCTGTCTTTTGCAAAAAATGGTACATGTAATACACTTTTTCAAGTGGAGTCCATACGTAGGTTAAGTGAATTCTGGTTGCTTTGCATTACTTGGGTAGAAAAAATTCCCCACACAAGTGAGAACAGAAAGAACTGGACTGTGGATGTAGCACAAAAAAGAAAATTACAGAAGAGAGGAACAGAAAAATTGGAAGAGAACTGCAATAAACCAAATCTAATGTCCTTCACAAATGGTATTTTGTCTTTCATACGCATTTACAATTATTTTGTAAACCTTGAAGAAAGAAATCTAAAAATCTCAGTCTCACTTGGGAAAGCAGCAAGCTAGAAGAGAGATGCTGCCCTGCCCAGGTGATGACAGCCTTCTTTGGGATGCTGATCTCAGGAGGATGAAGTTTCTCACTATTTCACAGCTCCGTATATTGCAAATGAAGTCTATCAGATGAGGCAGAGAGAATGGGGAAATTCTATTTCAGTCAGCCAAGATCGATGAGCAGACCACTGACCGGTAAAAAGAGTCAAGAATTAGCAAAGCAAAGGACTTTTTAATGGAACTTTATATTGTCGATCTCCATCTGCCATCAAGAGTCTTCAGTCACAGCATGAAATTTATTCAGACATTATAACCACCTAGCCTTACTCTGACGCTGGGACTTAACATGCCTTCTCTTGTTAATATCATTCAGCAACAGCTGCATTATATTACCTGTCAAAAAATATTAATCCAATTCTGTTTTAATGTATATTTATCATTTCACTGCCAACCACAGTCAAATGATTCTGTAAGACGTATTGATTTCCTGAATGAATTAAAGGAAAAGTATCTGTTCTAAGTTTTACAGACAGTGGAGTGACTCTCAGGTAGTTCTGGTTTTTTGTTCTCTTTTATTCCCAATAGCTTGTAGATAACATTCAGGGAACAGAGATGCACTACTAACTATAAGAAGTTTTTTGCTTTCTTTCATTTCACTTGCTTAGAAGAATCATGGCATAGAGCCACGTATCCTCACCTTCCTCACATACTGATTCCACTTAATTCTAGGAGAGCTCCTTGAGCAAAATACTATTTCACCACAGCTACTCATCTGAGCAGTTCCCAGAATCAGAGCTAACCAAGTCCATTTTAACAAAACCATTCTGTGCTTCTGCCCTTGCATTCATATCATAAGACCAAATATATAGCAAGTTAGTGTCCATCTCCCACCACATGGTAGGCTTCCACCAACTTCACCAAGGATGGATTTGAGCTTCACACCCTGTTTAAACAATTCCCCATTTACAAAACATTGCTCAGGTCATGCAGTGGACCACAGACTGCACTCTGCCTTCCACAACTGGGTTGCTGCATGGCAGGAAGTGCAACACATCTCCCCCAGTTAATGAATATTTACCATTTACATCTAGTATCCACAAAGACAATTTAATGCGTAAAAGTTTTTAAAAGTGGGTTTGTTAAAAGAAAACTGGAGGCCTTGGTCACTGAACCCAGGAGTCCTGAGAAAACATGATACTTCTTCAAGCAAGTCCCTTTCATAAATTTCTTCGAATGAAATTATAATAGAGTTCACCATGCCTAAAATGAAAATTAAAGTCCACAGGGCCTTCAAAAGTGACAAAAGAATAAGAGATATGTTAATAAGAACAGATAGTCTCCTTCAACCCAGAGCAGGTGGTGCCAATCATCTGGAGATAACAGACAGTCCCCCTCAATGACCTTCAAGTGCTTGTTGAGGAAAAGTAATTTTTCCCAAAACTTCTACTTTTTCCTCCCAACTCCTCCCAAGTGCTGACGAACTGAATAAAAGCCTTACAAAATCTTCATCTCTCCTCCAGCCTATCTCTGAGGGCAGCTTGTAGATGTCCCAGTGTCTGGAAAACGCTGCATTACAGAGAGGTTCAGCTCTTGCCCTGGAACACAGCTGAATGGTAAGGCAGAATGAATCTGATCCATCCCTATTTGATAATGCCAGTGAGAACGCCCAAATGTCCCCAGAGTTGTTCATCTCTCAAGCTCATTGCCTCCATCCCATTCCCCTAAATAATGATTCACCTATCATCATTATTTGCAGGTTGTAAATCTTCCCCATCATCCAAAGGACAGAGATGCAAAATGAAGCTTGTTTTCAAAGATCGTGCTGCCAGTAGCTAAGACAGATGCTCCTCTGAACGACACCAAATGAGCTGTGGAATGCAGGCCGTTATGAGTTGCACCTTGTGTGCAATACATCAAGCTTTTAATAGTCAAGACACAGGACTGTGCAGGTGAGGTTTATTGCATGGTTTGTAGAACAGGTGTAAGATGTTGCTGAGTTGGGTAAAAGAACAGCTGAGCAAAGCATTTGCTGCCTGTACCCTGGGCTCTGAACTTGCAAAAAGCACTACAGCTGTGGCCCACACTCACAATGACCCTAACTAGCAAATAACACATTTCCCAAAAAAGCATTACCAAATTAATAGACCATACAGAGAAATATGCCTGTAGTATAACGCATTTTGCCATGTTTTCCACATCAATATCTAGGAAGAGTTTGCCCCCTGCTATTTATTCATGGATGAAAAAAAATTTGGGAGATAATGAAGGGTGACAAAAAAAGGGCAATCCTCCCCCCACTTCTTTTGGTCAACCTATGCTTACTTAAGTAATTTCTTAGCAGAAGCATGGAAGAGAAGGTCTTAAGACAGGCTGAAAGAGCAGGTGCCTCAGTCCAGAGGTGTGCTTCACACATAAGGAACAAAGAAGTAGAAACATTTAGCAAAAATATTTGGATTTCCAAAGGTGATGTCAAGCAGCAGAGACCTAAGAAATGGAGGGTCCCTGCTTGAAGAAGTTCCCAGGAGAACAAAGTGAGAATCAGAAAGATGATTTCAGCATTTGTAATTGTGTCTGGGTCAGGGAGAATCATGTAGGTTTTGAGCATGCTAAGAGAGGGAAGGCTACAGCATTTTTGATTCAAAGGAGGACAGTCTATATAGGAAGCCTGACTGAACACAGAAAGGGAAAAGCCATTTCTTAGAAGCGATAAAGAAAATAAAGTCTGTCCACTGCCTGAAGGAGGGAAGGGAATTTGGGGTAAGACAGGGAAGAGATGCTATCTAGGTAATAGGCTTAGGTCAAATGGAGCATATTTCCTATATGTTAACTCTGATGCTTTATTACTGAGGTAAGAGGCAATGATGTCATTTCATTTTCTTTCAGGCCATGCAGCTTGGTAATTTCTCTAGGATCCTCTTGATTTTGTTCTCCTCTTTGACCTCTAGCTCTCTGCATTTGCTATTTCCTCAGTGAATTTTTCTGTAGCCACTATGAATAACAAAATGATGCTACTTCTACTCTCAGTATTCCCAATTCTGCTGCTGCTATTTGCTCTGGAACTGGAGCTCTTTGCTTTGGCCGTATTGACTCAGGGTTCCCACAGTCCAAAACTTTGCATTAGCACCATTTGTAAAATTGAACAGTTACTTACTGAAATGCTTCGTTTTTCACACACAGCCTGTACTCACAATCAGTTCCCTGTGAAACAACTAGAAAATATTCCTGAGGAAAGAAGAAATACTAGTTTTTCTCTTCTCCCCTTGTCTGACAAAATGAGAAATAGGAAATCCATGCACACTGACAGCAGCACCTTAGCTCAGGCTTGCCTTGGGTATTGGAGAAATTTCCTCCCTTGACCAACCTGCAGGACAAGTAACGTCTTTACGAGGACATAAGTAGTGGTACTGGCATCACATCACACTAACTGCTGCATCCTGGGTATATCCAGACTGTACAGGTGCAGAATGACCCCTTCCTCTTCCCCTCTACCTTCTCCTCAATGTTACCAAAGGGGCTTGTGCAGCTAGTGTAGGAAGCTGAAAAATAAATTACAGTTAGCTCAACCGAGATTCAGACTCGGACCACGTGCTTATCGAGAAAAGGCACTCTCCCCTCCCTATGCTGGCTCCCCAGAGCTGGGGCAGGGAGAAAACACTTGATCTGACTGCTCAGGTGCAGGTCAGTGCTGTGCTCTGGAGGGGACAGCTGGACAGATCGCTTCTGTCAGCTGGACAAACCCCCAGGTCAGCTCAGCTGCCACTGGGAAGTGTCGTGGACAGATATAAATTGGTAGCAAACTACTCCTGGTCCTCCCTGGGAGCAGGAATCGCTCATAGTTCAGAGGGCGTTTCTGAGTCGCAGCTTCTGCGCTGCCAAAGCCACCCATAACCCCGAGGAGCTCTCCAGGGAGCAATGTTAGTTTGCTGGAGCTTTTGTCCCCAAAAAACCATCTGAAGCTTCAGCCAGAAGAGGAAACAACATAGTGTACATATTAAAACAGCTACAACGGAGGAGGAAATCGCTTTTCATTAATTTTCCATAAGTGGATTACACCAAGCAGAGTGTAAACAGTCCCAGGGGCACCAATTACCGGGCTTATTCTATAACTGAATTGTCCTAAACAAGCCCCATTTTAATTTGAATATCAAATATTTTACACAGCAGGAAAGAGAAGGAATAAACCAACCTAACAATGCATTTGTTATGGATTTCTACGAAATTGCTGTGGAAACCTCTGTGTCCCCAGTGGTTTGTGCATACTCTCTTGGCATATGCTCACACTGCACACCTCAGTCAGATGAGAGGCAGCAAGGGCACATGCCAGCTATCGTACCATCAACAAAATTGCTCCACAATTTAAGCAGGGGACAAATTAAAAAAAAGAAAAAAGAAAAAACAACAACAACAAACAGAAAAGCCTACAACAAAACAAAAAAACCCCACAATGAATTAGATTTGGCATGATTCCCTTCTTTTCTTTTAAGAGACTAACTTACTAGACCTATTTTCTGCTTTTAAATGTCTTGATGAACTAGCCCTTGGCTATAAGTTTTCTTTAATAAATTGGAATTAATAAATGCCTCATATCTCCAGGAATGAGTGAAGCCAGTGGCATTAAAGCAACAGCACTGAGCATTATCCAGATCTGTCCACCAGCGTAACAGAAGCAGCACACATTCCCACGAAGATTTGGGGCTGTCTTCTCATTTTCCATCCAAGCTCTATCTTGTTCCTGAACTGTCATTCCAACTCCTAAGCCAGTCATAGAAGAGCGTGTCACCCTCATATGACGAGATACTAGACAGAGATGTTTGCTCGCTGCTCTGCAGTACAGATGAAAGCATGAATCACACATAACATAAAATGTTGAGTCCAGGTAACTTAAGCTATGTAATGGAGAACTCCAGTTCTCACTAGTGGGAACAGTAGAGGACTGTGCAGAGCTCTTGCTTGCCAAGAGACCAGAGTCAAAGCAAACCAGAACCAGTCAAAAAGAACAACCAAGGAATGGACCCTTGAGAATAGCCTGGCTCTCATTAGTCTGCTGGCAAGTTTGGAATGAGTTGGTGAATTCAGTCCTGCTGTCATTAACAATATCGGCAAAAGGCCAGACATTAAATAGATGAAATTGGAAATCAGATAATCAAATGTTCTACTCTGTCCAAAGGAAAGCACAGAACTTCAGGGGACACTCCACAACCTCTTCAGTCCTGGTAGCATATGAAGTTTTTTCCTCTTATTTGTATATGGCGCAGCTGTGGGTATTACAGATCAGCCCTGGTAAGTCTTCGCCTCACTCAAAGATATTAAAGCCCTATAATTCCTGTTTGTGGAACCCAGAATTTGCAACCTATTCAGGCTGGAGAAAAGGTCTGAAAGAGAGAGGGGATTATCCCAATTTAAAAAGTGGAAACTGAGGCAATGCATTAACTAGTTAGTCAATGATGCTCACTCACATAGTCCGAAGGACATCTACTGCTTCCACCACAGGGCTCCTAGCTCTTAATCTTCTCTCTTGTACAACATTCATCCTCCAGAAACAGTAACAATACTGGAAAAGCATCAGAAAGTATGTCTCCTGAACTAAATCTCCAATACACTGACTGACAAGGCAGGTTTGCAAGAAGGTATTCAGAGCCTTTACTGCTATAAATTCAGCGATCCTGCCACAGGACACTCACCACTGCAATATGTTCCGACAGACCGCACTGTAAATTGAAAGCAAAGTGTTCGCTGTACAGTTCTTGAAGAAATAATTTGGTTCCTAGGTGAAGACAATATTGTTAAATGCCTTTGAAGCTCTGAATACTAAACAGTCTTTTTTTCCTGCCAGTATATTTTGAGTTCGTTTTATACATCACCTAGATGAATGGGCAGGAAAGAGCAGCCTTCTGGAAACTGTTCGGTCTTTGCCCAAAACCATTATTCACTTTCATGTGGCAACAGCAAGAACTGCACGTTCTCCACTTGTACTTACAACATTAAAAGGAAAGGCCCTAAAGAGAAGTGTGGAAAATTTTTACATGTATAACAGAAGCTATGAAGTTTCCTCTTCTTCAGTTTCACCAAGCAGAAGAAAACTCAGCAATTGCTTAGACTGAATCTAACCATCTTCTTTAATAATGAGTCCCCAAAAAGGCCAAGCCACTGTGTCCTTCCATTAGCATCTACCTATATGCGGGTGGGATTAAGCAAGTGGATCAACAAGACCCTAAAGCAAAGAGTTTGATGTCTTCTAAATCCATCTGGCTGCTCCTACACAAAAGCAGAAGTTGGGCCCCTTCGTCCTACATACTCCTCTGCTTCATTCTGGCAGAGTAACGGTAATCAGCCAGAGGGCTTTGTGCCCAGATGCAAAGTGGCTGGGAATCTTATCTCCATCTGTAATCCCTCCAATGCCAACCTATGTCCTTCTGAAGCTCCTCCCTTTCTGCACGAGTGACTTTGGCCAGCCCTGCACGGCCACAGCCTCCAGGAACGGACACCGGTGTGGAGCACTACTGTATGGCATTTCCCATTTTTCACTGGTTTTTACGGCTAATGCATATCATGTGTTTCACAGAAGAGGTGAAGACTACAAATATCATGGAGTCATCTTCAGGTACCATTAACATCCAGACTTTGCCATCACTGAAGAAACAGGAGGACAGGCACAGAATATAATTTTTAGCCTCTTGTGTGACTTTCAGGAGCTCAAGCAACTCTCTTATTCATTATACACGTGCTGTTCCTGTATTCTGCTTGCTGCCTGGAGCTGGCAAGAGCACGTACTTCTCATTCAGCCCCATCCGTTACTGCCAACCCAATACAAACACAGTTCAGATCCCTGCTCCATCACAGACTTCCCCTGTGACCTTAAGCAGGTCACTTCAGCTCAGTTCTTCACCTGGGGAACATCTACAAGCTTTTATTTCAATAGAGCACTGGAAGGACAAGATACAATTCACTGGAACCGATAAGTTACTGAACACCGGGATAATGATTAAGGATGGCCCTACATTTTCCAGCTAATTAGTTGTGCGTGCTATGCTTTACTACAGAGGTCAGTAGTTTCTGTACTCTTACTTGCACAGTCCCCCTGCAACCACAACTGTATCCAGGCAGCTTGCATATAGTTGCGTTATGTTCCAAACCACATCCACAAGTCTCTAGTTCAGCCCGTGTGATGAGACGTACTGGATGAAAAATAGGAGCGATGAATTTCAGGCTCAGTGAAGAAGCTCCCTGTATATTTATGAGCTTAAGTCCAACCTTTAAAAACTCGCTTTTTCCCAGTGCAGTTTCCTTCAGCAGGAAGTCATGGATAAAACACAGAGAAGCTGCTAATAATAAAATGGCCAGTCAGAAAGAATAGATTTTGATTTTTTTTTCCACATCACTACTAGCACAGTGAAATAGCAAGGAGCACCAATAATTTATTTACTGGTCTTCAGTACTTCATATCCTGCTGTTTTTCTACCCCCAAACAAGACCCTGTGGGCTTAATTAAGATTTCAGAGGAGGCTTGGGAGATATGATTTCACTCAGTCTGTCATTTATTCCATGTTTTCTACAAACGCACGGTGAAAAACCTGCACAATAAATCAAACGTGGTGCTGGTGAGCAATACAGTAGATACATGTGGCAAAACCCCCTTGTTCTAATGCTCTAACACTGCAAGGGATTACCACTACTGAGGGAAGTCCAGAAAGCCTCTTCCCGTACAGGACAAGGCAGCCCTCAAAACTTAGCATATCCTGGACATCATTCTTCACCAAGAAATGGAAGATGTGAATGAGTCCCCTGATGTACCCTTCCTCCCTCCCTTGCCACATCCACATGACACTACCTTGTCTGTGGACATCTATAATAAGGCTAGCATTTCCATTCTCACATGGAGACTGCCACAGGCAATAAACTAATGCTACGATCTGGACAAGTAACTTAGGAGTAAGTCCAATGTAGTATTCAGACCTCTGAAAATGCAAATGGGCACCTGCAGCTGGGAGTTCAGCACTTGCAAAATCAACCAACAGACAGACTAGAATCTTGAGATGAGTTAACAGTTTGAAGTATTTGGCCCTTGGATTTCGTGCCTCAGTATATCACCACAAAAAAACGTGAAAATCTGACCTCTGAGGGACAGTGTGAAAGACTAGGGAAGTGCTCAGATACTAGAGGGAAATGCATACGTGCAGCAGTACTTACAGAGACAGGCATGCATGAAGATAGGGGTCTTCCTGGGCCCACTTCCCCGAGCAGGACCCATAACAGCCCTATGTCTTATGGCACATTTAGACTTCCAGAACAGATGCAACAAAACATAGTGGGATTGGGGTTTTTTTCATCCTTCTGATAAAAACCTAGACTTGTTAATGATCCTCTTTCAAGTCAGCCAGCCAGTGCTCCTGTTTCATAAAATGCCGTGTTCCTGTTGAACACAAAATACTCTGCAGCAAGATTAACCCATCTTTTTAAGGTAGCTTAAGCCAGAAATGGTATTAACATAATTTAAACTTTCTACCTCCACGTTTTTCTTCTGACACAGTGAACGTGTTCTGTCCCCATGAACGGCATGCTGAAACATATCTTGTGTCCCAGCATTTTGAGTTAAACCGCCACCTGAATTGTCTGTGTCCTAAGGCCCTACATTGTTGTTAGGACACTCAAGGTCAGCATCAAGACTGTCTCTTGACTGCCTTCACTTGTGTGCACATCAACTCTGCTGTCCCTCCAGAGGAAACTTCTCTAAACTTGACTCATCCAATCTGTCCGCTGGCCAAGAGGGGTTTGGTCCTGGAGCCCTCTAGATCCTTCTGGGACAGATAACCATGGGGAAAAGTTGTTGTACTCAAGCTTTTCTGACTGAAAATATGCCACCACTCAGCTTGTCCTCTTAAGAGTCAACAATTGCTAGCAGACCGTCCAAATTTCCAAGCAATTTTACTTTGACATTTTAGACAACCACATGCACATGACAATTTGCTGCAGGTATCTTAAATGAACCCAACCTATCCAAAACCTTAGCAGAACGCTACAAGTAGTAGGAGGTTCAGGAATCGTGCTTTGAGACAGATTAAGATCTATCCATATTTGAGGAACATGACTAGAGCTCCAGAACAATAACTGAAAATGGTTCCCAGTCCTAGGCCCTACTGCTGTAGGCAAGAAAAAAACCAACCTACTTCAGCTTGGAGGCCACTGTCAGTGTATTTTTCATGATTTTAAAAAATGACTGGGTTTATTTTCTCTCCCTGTTGTTTTTAAGCCAACATCTTAGAAGCCTGGAAGTGAAATATATTTCTTTATCAATTTCTTGTTTTTCTCCTCCTCTGCCACCCATGCACAGGAGTTTGCTTATTGAGGTTCATTCATGTGTAGGGGCTGCTGGCATTGATGTATTTTGTTAGCAGGATGGAGGAGTTTTTCTTTTTTTTCTTTTTATTTTAGAGCAGACTGGCACATTAATTTAGGCAGGCACAATGAGCACATGAAGATGATGATGGTTTTGCAAGCCAAAACAAGCAGAGACAGAAATGCTAAGCTCCCCATACCTGAGACAGCGCAGTAGGCTACAACATAGACAATCTCAGGACTTCCAGACTGTAATTCTGAGCGAGCCTTATTATGACTGGGCTGTGAATGAGGACCCACAGGTAAAAGGTTTCACCCCCTTTTGAAAGTATGTTTCGCGGGGTCATTTAGAATTGGGTTTGCTCTGACTCACAGAACATTTAGATTTTGAGATCATGTGCAGGGAGAGCATTGTCCTCTAGTTCCATTCACGTGCATTCCTACAGTCTTGCTTGTCTGACTTTCGACTTGCTGTTGAAAACTGAAACCTACAACATCACACAACTTCAGTTTCTTAAGGAAAAATAAGAAAGATCTCTGTAATGACCTTGTCGTATCTCTTAGACAGGAGAATGAGAAATATTCTGTGAGCATCCCTTCCAGCCAGAGAGACAGCTGCCAGGCTTAATCAAATCAGTACAAACATATTCCTCTCATCCATGTCTGAAATTAAGGCAATTGCCAAAGAAACAAATTAAGGAAAAATTCTGGTACAAGTTAAACCATCACTTACACAGGTGCAGCTGTTTTTAGCCCTATATGTGTGTAAGAAACCAGAATCATTCTTCCATTTCCAAACCAAAACTCTACTGGAAATTTCTCTGCACAATGAACAACATGGCCTATCTGAAGGTGCCCGTTCCCTGTTATCTTTATAGCCATCTATATGAAGACCAGATCAGGGAGTGAACTACAGTTACTGCCACTTTGACCAGCTAGACATAATCACTTGATCAGCATCCCAACTGCTCCAAGAACAGAGAAACAACAGATGGACAACATGGATTTCAGCAGACAGAAGGCGAACCATGCCATGCGTACATGTGTATCACTGAAATGATGTCCCCTAAAACTATCTTCTCCTCTTGGGTCTAGCCAATGTAGAAGGCTACGAATTCAAACCAGTCCCTCGAAACTCCTCACCAGGCCAGAGCACCAGAATACTGAAATCCCAGAGTGAAACATTAACACTCCTGTGCTAAGGATTGTGAGGCTGCGTTGCCCAGCTTTTCAACAGCCAAGATCAGTAGGTACCCCAATTTTAGCTGGTCAAACATCCCTGTTTTGCTAAAGCATTCAGCTCATCCAGTGATTCTGCATCATGCAACACCAAGCCAACAAGTCATATGCCTTATGATTGTCTTCTGTGCTGCTGTATCTCCCTTGCCAGGTTACATCAAAAAATAGCTTTGATTTGGGTTTTTTGAGGGTTTTTGCCTGCTCCAGAGAGGTGGAAAGCTGTTCATAATATAGACAGATGAGGTTCTGCTCTAGTAGCAGTATGTTTGATTCATCATCCTCTGCCCACCCAGCCGGTAGAGAACTTCCAAATACAAATTTGAAGAGAAAGGAAAGCTGCTCAGGGGATGAGCCTTTCCCATTGGTGATAATCTTATATCACATTTCCACCAGGTAGCATCTTAGTAAGCATCAACAGTGTTAGTGATAGGCTCTAACTGGAAAGTTAAAGAGGTAGGACTGATGTTGGTAAGTCTATCTTATGCACTTGGTCATCACAGAGTAAATCTACCTAATGCAGTTCTTTGCATGTTAGTCACTTGCAGGTAAAATACAGACACTTGCAGCAGTAGCGAGGAGGTTTGTGTTCCTCGAGGAAGCTGGATATACACAAATTCACCTGCTCCCCTTTCAGCCATTTACCAGTTCATTAACACTACCTAGTGCCTCATTCAAAACTCTCTTTATAAAATTAAAAAAGAAAAAGATGAAAAAAAAGAACAGTGATTTGTTTATAAGTGTTCCTGCACAAGCTTCTCTTCACGGTCACACTAACCTCGGAGTGAGCACTGTCTTCCTTAGCTGTAGCACATGCACTTCAAGCACTGTCCACAGGCTTATGTACCACTTCTTGAGTAGAGCTAGCTCTGGGGTCCCCTTAGCAGGTAACAGCATCTTCTAAGCCTTTTGGCTAAGATCACTCACAGTATCGCTTTGATAAAAGGGACATCATCTCCCATCAGGTTACATCCTGCTTTTCACAGAGGAGAAATGTAATGATCTAATAGGCCTCTTCCATCCCTAGCATTATGGAGTAGGATTTGAATAATTCAGGCAAAAGTTAATTGTGGTCAGAATCAGTCTGATTACTTTCATTAGATGCAAGCTCTCTGGAGTGAAAGAAGGAGACTTTGTCTTCACTGTTAAAAAGAGCAGCGATATTTATCTGAAGGAACTAACATGCCCTAGGTATCTTACAGCAGAGGCTCATGGTACTCCACTGTGAGATACAGCCACCAAAGCAAACCCAAGGAAAAAGTCCAAGGTTGATTCTGGGCACTTCACCTCCTTACCAAGCAACATACTTTAAAATTTGTTTAACAAGGGTCTTTCCCCTTGCAAAAAACCTAGTCATGCTCCCCGATGCACTGCAGAAACCAAAGGCTCTCTCTTCCCCCACCCTGCTTCAGATGCAGGGCTGCTACCCAGCTCCCACAGTGGAATAACATGCAATCTCAGTAACTTTGAGTTAAAATCCATCTTTTAACTCCAGTAGCTGTTATGGGCATATCTGCTAGCTCATACATATCTTTGCGAGAGCTTTAGCTTGTGCATAAAACCATTTTGCAGCAGCCATTTTCATATAAATACAAGGTACACATTTCAGACCTTCCCTGAACACATGCACATACTTATATCTAGGCCAGTTTGCATGTGTAAAACCTGTCATGTGCTTGGGAAAGGGGGATTGTACTCGACATCTTGCACTCAAATGGAGGCTACCTTAAAACAAGAGCTTGCTTAGACATACACCAGTATTTCTGCTGAACAATAATACTTCTACAACAATAAGGAAACTCAGAAGACATCTGAGAACACAGAGAGTTTCAGGCATTGCTTAAGGTCTCTCGTAATATCGCAGATTATTATCCGTCCATATACGTTAGTTGAGTTCGGGAGAAAGAGGAGGGATTGCTAAAAATTGGCTTTTAAATCTGGCTTCCCCTGAGAAAGATGGTCATGCTCTGAGGTTTGTGGTATTACTTGATAAGCGGTGATTAAAACAGTAATCCTGAATTATAATCAAAAAGCAGTCAAGGCTCTGAAATTACTTTTCACTAAGCTTTTTCCCCTTTCAAAGACAGCCCTGTATGGCAAAAGATAATAAAACCACAGACGCCGTTCCAATTTCATTTAGAAATATTTGATCCATTAATTTATAGTTTGGAAAGGTTTTTCCTCTTTTATTTGTTTTTAAACCCGCATCATCAAAAGTGGGTCTAGGAGGATGGAGGAAATTGTTTTTGCTGTAGCTGTTCGCTCTGAAAGAACACCCGATACATTTATATGTCAGCACAGTATGAAGTAGTGAAAAGGTTTCCCCTTACCCAGCGAAGTGCCTAGCTAAAATCAGCCTTACCCACACTTTCCCAGGCAATAAAATGTCAGGCTGGTCCATGTGATCATTAGCTGCGTAAAACGCCTCCTAATTGAAATGGGTTTGAGATTTCTGAGCAACAAAGCTCACACTGACTTGATTTCACCACTTGATTTCATGAGCAGTTTATTGCTCTAACTTCAGGATGATCTCTGCAGGATCACCGGATGAAGACACCTTACAGTGTGGCTGCATTCCATAACTTCTACTTCAGCCCATCCAGTCAGAGCAACTGCTATGTGTTCACATTTCCCTCATCAGATGAAAAGCACAGGCAATAGCTCCTGACAGTTTGATTTTCCACAGAGCAAACAGTCAAACTTGCAATCAGTTTGTTTCCAACAATGATGTTTCCAGAGGAAAAATTATTAGCAATAGGATGGTTCAACGCACATGCTTTTTAAAATTTCAGAGGTAAGTACAAAACTCTCACTAAGTTTGAAAATTTTCCCTAGTTCTCTGCAATGATTTGCGATTTTTCCCCTTTATGCTGATTTTGCAAGAAAACAGAAATAAAATTCATCAAGCTGTAAAAATCAATAGTGATGCTTTGTCCTGTGTAATAGAAAAACAGCAGAAGTTTATCAAGCTGAACTGCAAAATTCACAAATGATAGCAGTCACATCTGGCCACAGAAGGAACTCAAACCCCTGTTTGTATCACAGTCTAGCCCCACAATCAAGTCTTGGTCTTTATTAGGAATACAGTAAGGACACTACATGGTGTTGCCTTCTCCCAAACATGCTCTTGTAGCTCTGGAACCACACTTATTTACTTTAGAGACAACTTAGAGATTTCCATTTAAATAAACGCTATTCATGGCTTACCCTGAAACAGTCACACAACTCGCACCATTCCAGGTCTCTCTTCCTCCCAAGATCATTTAAGTACTTTCCAATTGTATCTCTCCACATTAGTAGCTTACAGTGTGGCATTTCTCCCCTGTACGTTTCCTAAGGCAAACTGCCTTAGGAAACAGGATCAGCTGTTTCAGATGCAGTGGCAATAGAGCTCAGCCTGAGCCCGAGAAACTGCAGCTAAAGTGGAAAGCCTTTGAGAGCACCGGTCTTTAGAATAACAGTGGAGAGAGAGGCAGTAAGTCTTTCTGTGTATGTTGATTAACCAGTCAAACTCATTAAAAGGCTTGCTACTGAAACTTCTAAATCCTTGATTTACAGAACTTGATGAAATCAAATCTATAACACGCACTTTTCAAAAACAAATTTTCTCCGTGATAAATGTTTCCCTTCTGTTCCACTTAACAGCTGGGTAGTGAAGATGAAGACAAAGCACATGTTCTATCCATGGATTAAATTAAGCCCTAGATTACAGATTGTAATTGAGCATAATTATTCCAAAAGCACAAAAATTTAAGGTTGCCCTCACGAGGCCGAATTTGCCCCACAGAGTAGCATTAACATGATCAAAATGGTTATGTTCTACTAACGCACATTCTGGCATTCTATTTTCAAGCAGCTAGAAAAACATCTTCAATTTCTTATGTAGGAACAAAAAATCCCAAGATACCTTTATGTTTTATGTTAGTCTATAAAACTAGCAAACTGTAAACCCTATAAAATGGCTTTTAATCTAGCACAAGTTTACTTTATACTGCGTGGTACAATCATCTAGAACAAATGTTGTGGGTTAAATTCAGAAAACAGAAGATGAAACCTAAAAAGCTCTCTCTTCTAATGTCTAGAGAACAAACCCCAGATGCCCTTCATAATCAACAGACTCAAAAACAAGAGAATATGCTATGAGCAATGTTGGTCAGGTTAGCATTTCTCCCCATAGAAGGAAAAATCCTACTATTCTTTTGTCACATGAGTTCTGCTACTCCTATCAGTAGGGCAAACAAGATTTGACTTACAGAAAAATTCTTATATGCCGGATCTGTGATAAATACAAATGCCTGTTCATCACTTCATCATTCAATCCTATGATCCTATACTTGTGTAATGCTACTGAAATAAATGTAATGCAAAAATGAAACAAGCAATGCAGGAATTAGACTCTGTGTCAGAAATCATAAAAATCAGGACTGCATCAAGGAGAAGGAGATTTATTTTTGAGCACTGACTTCACGTCCTTTAGAGACAAAAAATGTACCCTGGACAACAATCAAAAGCTGGTAAGCAGACATCGTGTATGCTATGAGGACATGCAACTCCCTGATCATGTCTAAAGGCATTAGCTTCCAAAATATGGAAAAACACCATTGAGCAGCATCCTCAAAAAACAGCGGCTTGTTGCATCCTGATTTACTAGACTAAAATCTAGGTTCTGCCTGCTCAGCTTGCTCAGGTTGCATGCAATAGCTGAGAGAGCCCATTTGTAGTGGTAATCATATACAAACCACAGCCAGCATAAACAGCACAGCATACGCTTGTGTTGTTTGGGCTATGCTATAAACACACATGGGAGAATTACTTAGAGATTTTACCCTCAGGAATAACTGGCATACTGCAAAGCCAACTGGCATTGTTCGGTATCTCTGATGAACTAGATGGGAAAGGCACTACTCAAGCTACAGCAGTGCTATTACATCACACTGTTCGGACCAGTGAAAAACAAGCCATTTTGAGAAGGACGTGTCACACAAAATGACTGGATTTTTAAAAAGCAGTATAACATAGGTCAAAATGTCAGTGTGTTGTGTGTGATATAATAAAAATGAAACAATTCAAAGGCAAAATTGACTCCATTACATTTGTCTTATCAATAGCCAGAAGTATGTGACTCATCAGCAGATGATTTCTTCCAGCCTCTCCAGAAGGACGGACATGAACGTATTCAGTACCACCCAGGGTGATATGGGATGTTATGGCAACACCCAGAGCCCCAGAGAGCATTGGGGACGCATTTTGCTAGGCAGCAAGGGACGCTAGACTTCCTTTGGAAGTATTACAGGTAGATACACGGGAGTGCAAAAACCCCGTTCAGCACTGAGGTGATTGTAACATTTATAGTAACAGTGGTTGCAGTACATCAGCTCCCTTACTGCTGAAGTGGAAAGCAATGGTGATTCAGAAATAGGAGTTGACAGCAGGAGAAGGATACGATTCTGACAGTGGAAGGGCTTAGTTTGATGGACTGGAGAAGAGGAAGCCTCTCTAACGTGGAAAGCAGTCAGAATAACAAAATAAGAAGATCAGTTGATTCAAGACACAATCATGAATAAGACTGTCTCTAGGAATAAAAAAGGCAGAATGAAACACAAGAATAGGGAACACCTAAAGGAAAATCTTGGCTGTGCAGAAAATGAAACTACATCTTAGACATACTGGATAGGAAGACAATAAACCAAGGGGGAGGCTGAAAAATGTAACAAGGAATGTCATAAAGCCTATAGCTCTCTCAACCCACATGGCACTGGCAAAGAGGATTCTTGGGTTAGCCTTTTTTTTTTCCTGGGATTTATTGGATTATTACTTATATCATTGTGCTTCTGTTGCATTAAACATAACAATATACTAATTACTTCAATGCATGATGGGCATTCCTGTCTGACTTCTGTAAGACACAGGCATCTCCAGATGTAGACAGAGACTGTATGTATGCATACACCATGCCCACACCATATATATACACCACACACAAACTTGGATAAAGGTTAAATTGTGTCATTAAACTGTGTTTACTATCCTTCATCACACACCAGAATCTTACTGCACTAAAGACAGAAACACAAACCAAAGCAAAAGATGAACAAATGGTGGATCACATAGAGGAAAGTAAGACAATACTGCCTGACAAAAAAGTGGTCTAAACAAATGTGCACTCCGGCTGCGATCAATTGTTCCTGGCATCGCAGCAAAGGACAGTTTGAAAAGTATGATTTGAAAGAAACTAACAGCAAAGTTCTATAGACTTTTAACAGAAAGCTTTTCTAACTTGTCTCAGAAATCATGGGTCCTACTTCCCTCTACAGACACTTTAGACCTACTGTAACAGCAGTTCTGTATTTAGACACATACAAGGCAGAACACAGCTGTGTGTCCAATTCTGCCTCTCCTTGCAAACAAGTGAATTGGGGTCATGATTTGCAAAAAGAGGAAATTCTCACTTTACATTCACAAGGTAAATAATGACTCTGACCTACTGTTCTGACCCAAGACAGCGTAGGCTGTCCCTTATCCATCACTTACTCTCGTAGCATACAGAGCAGTCCAATCCAGGCAGTAAATTAATCATTTTCTCTTTCTGCAGTGTACAGAATATGGACTGCTCTAGTGAGTGACTACTTCTTTATAAGATAAGGTTAATCAATAAAGATAATTAGACACTTCTGGTTAATATGCCTATGTAACTGAAAAAAAAGCACATAAAGTTCTGCCATCCACTATTGAAATGCAAACAAACACTGAAACGAATCCAACTGGTATAAAAATTACCTAATAGTATGGAATTTTAAAACTCAGATTGAAAACATTGCATGGTTCACTCCAGCCCAAACATTTCTGAATCTCAGAGGAAATCACATACTACCTTATCTCCCGCAGTCTGAGCCATGAGGTTCAAGCTCTGTGTTCACCTGAGGCCATCCTGATTCTAGTGCATCTTTGAGCAATTTGTGACAAGTGTCAATTTGTCAAACCCCTAGAGCTGACATCTGGCATCTTGGCAAAACTGGCTGAAATAAAACCCAGCTCTGTTTTGGGCACAAGGGTGCAGCCACAAACAAAGCACTATTGTTGGGCCATCTCTACATAGCAATTACAAAACTGGAGATTGATTGACCTCACCCCAACCCCCTAACCTCTGCCTGCTCAGGCTTTGTGTGATGTAAAGAAAGATTTAAGCAGGGGCAGTTTGTTCAGAGCACAAACAAGTTCAGCGGTGCCCACATGGCTCCCTCAGAGAAGTCCTTGAGCCACACAGTTTGTCTCAGACCACTTCTCAGCTCTGAACAGGGAGGGCAAGATAAACCTCTCCAGCTAACAAGGAGAAATCTATAGTGATGGACAACCGGCAGATCATCTAGCTAATCTCCACTTGTCCCACTTTAAGTGAAGCTTTTCGCAAACAAGTATCGATCCATTGTTCCACAGTCACAAATCCTCAAGTAATTCTCCCTGAAAAGAAGCGCTGCTTCTTGTGAGAGGAGGGGAAGCTTTCGTTTAGCCCGAAGAGGGAGAGAAATTTCACAAAAGAAAAAAAAAAAAAAAAAAAAAAAAAAA
>Ga0065711_1030677_pt1 | contig 31794 bp, 17 predicted proteins | sample Hoacrofraction12_FD_59098 | JGI IMG/M metagenome (GOLD analysis project Ga0065711, IMG submission 59098) | Hoatzin crop microbial communities from Cojedes, Venezuela - Epithelial fraction 12 v2 (version 2) | ecosystem: Host-associated > Birds > Digestive system > Esophagus > Crop | place... | reverse complement strand
CGCTGCCATCTGCCGGCGGCGGGGGGCGGCTGGCGCCGTGCGCGGCCCCCGGGACTGTGGGCGCTTCCTCGGCCCCGGGGAGTTGCGTGGGGCGGCGTGTGTCGCGGTCGCTGCCCGCGGGTAGCCGCGCCTTTGCTTAAAGCTGGAGTATGGGTTGGCTTCCTGTTTTAATACCGTACTGGGGCTTGCAACGTTCTCTTTCTGGTAACAGAGAGATGATGAGGTAGTTATGAATAAAAGATTTTTTAGAAATTGTTATTGGGAGCTAACTGCGTAAATCACTTTTGCTCGCCGTTTGCGGGCGCGGAGGGGTGCGGCCTGGCGGTGCCGCGGGCCGTGCCCCGCCAGGTGGCGCTGCAGCACCTGCGGGCTGCGCGCGGCGCGTGCCGCTCCAGCGCCAGGCCGGGCGGTGGCTGCGGGGCCGAGCTGCGGGGCTGGCGGTGTCCTGCGGGAGACCCGCGTTCGGTGGCGGCTGTCAGCTCGGTGCGGAAACCAACGATTCGGAAGACTCGAGGAGGTGCGGTGGAACTAGAACTTCGAGCTTCTTTATACTCTGCTTCAAAACCCCTCCTGGTCACAAAAGAGAATTCTGCCTCTGGGTCTCCTACTTAGTCCCTAGAGCTTTAATGGATTTGTGGTTTATTATTTAGGATCTCCGCTTTATGCAGGCATCTGGGTAGTGGCTGTTAATCTCACAGTGATGAGATCTTGGAAGGAATAGAGTTTGTAGTGACTAGCAGGTATCTGCCTTGTAAATTAAACATTAGTTTGCAAAGCACAATAGCTGATCTTCCACTGTACTCTCCATCTTCCTGCTTGATATGTATGCTGGCGGTGAGGTGAGTGCATAGAGCTTACACTTCTGCCTCCTCACAAAAGAATTAGATGTAATCTATGTCTTTTTATTGAAAAATACAATACTAGTTGGGGGGACAAGTCATTAATGCCAGTTGTGCATCGAGCTACCTCCTGCTGATTGACTGGGTACTTGTCACAGAAGCAGACATTTGAATCTGAGGAGAAAACTTCATTTACATTTGTGCGCTCTGAAACATGCAGCTGCTCTTTTTCCCAAAATGTTTTGTCATAGATAACCTTACTTTTAGTTTGTATTTTAGGTGGTATCCTGTTGAGTATTTTTGTGTTGCTAATACAGCTGAAAATACTTTTGTCTGAGAATATGCTGATTAAGACCATGAATAGTTTTAGGGAGTACAGAACTTTCAATACTTGACTGTACAAGTAGAATTTAATATTTTTATATTGTTAGAAAAGCAGAAGATAGCAGAAACTATGGTTGTATGAATGAATGGATTTTATTACTGTATGAAGTCATGGAAATTGCATTTTAAAATAGCAGTTGTAACTGTAAGAACCTGGGATGGGAAGTAAGTGATTTTGAAATTAAAACCATGTAAAGTCGAAGTTTATGCTATACTAATTAAAAATTTACATTTACTGACACTGCAAAGTCTATGGGCGAATCTTTGAGAGTTTGGGCACGTTATCAGTTTTGGAAGATGTGGAGATAGAAGGAGATAGAGAATGAGTGTTGCTTGAAGAACTAAAGCAGTGTCCAGGCTTGCATTTGTTTGAAGCGACTGGGTTTGAGGAAGAGGTAGGGAGCAAGTTCTAGACAGAGGGTTGAATGTTTTGGCATGAGCTGAATGTTAAAACTTGAAAGTAAGAACAAGGAATTGGAATCTGATAATGCGGAACAACGGAGAATAAGGCCTTTGCAAAGAAGTAAATGATATTGTAAGTAAACTGCAGAAGAGCTTCTCTGAATATTCTTGAAGTATTCTGAGTAAAATTCTGAGCACTGGGCAGTGTTTAGAGTGCTTGCAGAGACTTATCTTTGTCACAGCTTTAAGGTATCTCTGGTAGGAAAACTAAAATGCACGTGCTGTAATTCTGTGTGTTTTCATGATAGATTCAGGACATGTGCTTTACAGTGGCATTCAAAACTGATAGTCCTGGTAGTTTTTTCACCAGTAAACTTCATTCTGAATAATTCATGTGTAACCGTGTAAAAGACAGCAAATAATTGTGATAAATTCTGTACTGAAGTAATATTAATATATCGTGCATATTACTTAAACACAGTCAGCATCTTGCTCTGAAGAAACTTCAGCGTATTACTTGAACACAGTCAGCATCTTTTTACTCGCTTCAGTTAAGTGAATTCCATTTTGGAGTGGACTCATTGGCTCAAAGGAGATTTTCATACTTGAAAGAAAATTTGAACACCCTTCTGTGTAACCTGATGCTTGTCATCGTAGCAAATACGAATTCATAAACTTGCCTTGTGATAATTGTTAGGCACTAGACTGTCAGTTTGAATGATTGCAGTTCTCATTATCTTCAGATGCTGTGTGTTATTTTTTTGTCTATGAATATGTTGAATTGATTTTTGGCACATGCAGTCAGTTTTGTTCCTGACAGCAGCACTATTGTAGGTGTAAAGTGAGAAACTGCTGTAGTGTGCATGGAAAATTAGCTTTTTTGCTTGGGGAGCTGTGGGGAACTTCAGATAAAATATGAAGAATTATTCAGACTGTCTTGAACACACATTGTCGCTGAGTGAGGCTTTGTTCCAGAAGAGTGGTGTTCTGTGGTTCTGACTGACCTCTATATAAAAACATACTGATGTAGACAGTAAAAATTCTGTTTTTTAATTTAAAATAGTCGAAAGCTGGCTGGTTTATTTTGGTGATTTTTGGCAGGTATTTCTGTAGAAACGCAGTGTGAGATGCCCACATTTAGTGTTATAATATGGCTGCCTTCTGTGTCTGGTAACACTTCTGGGAACTGTTGTCTAGGATGTGATAATAGGAGGATCAGTCTTTAAACATGAAATAGTTTGTTTGCCTAAGTGTCTAGCTACTTTATTCCAGTAATGCAAACTGTTTTGAGCTTTAGGACATCTAAAAAGATCTCCTGTAACTCTTCCACTAAGCTTTGGAGATGCTCTAGAAATTAGTAGCATAACCCTCCATGTTTGGCTGCTGTTTTTTGTTTGGTATGTTTTCCTGTACTGTGTCATTCTGGTTTATCCAAGCCACGCAGTGTGTCTCTTCAGCCATCCAGACAGTTTCAGCTTGAGACTCGGTCATTGCTTGTTTTACCACTTGGAGGAAAATTGCAGTACAGTGGTTTATATGCTTCACCTCTGAATAGCTGCAGCTCAAACTCTTTCCTAAGAGTTAATCTAAAGTCCTCGTCACCTGGAGATTACTAGAGGGGCAGAGGTAAAATCTCTTGGCAGAGATAAGTATAGCCTTGTAAGTGAAACACAGTACTAAAGCCTGAGACTTATGCAACAATCCTGGTATCTGAACTTTGATAAACTAAGATACAGAGAAGTTAAGTCATTTGGCCATCAGTGGAACTGGGAGTTCTACTAGTCTACTGCTAGTCTGCCTAGCAGAGTTTCTGTAAAGCTTGGTTTATTAATGCTTGGAAAATACTTGAAGCTCACATGGATGGTGCTATGAAGTAACTTACTCCTGCAGTCGCTGTATATAGTGTGCCTGTGTCTTTCTCTTATATCTGATTGTGTTGAAGATATTTAGATGTTAAAGTCAATTGTTTAAAAGCTAGGGAATACTTTGATCTCTTACCTGGCTTTGATATGTTATTAATGCTAACCCGAGCATTTCTGCAGGAATTACAGGTTTTAAACTCTTCCCTGGTGGGAACTGCAGAGTCCTTGTACTGTGAGAACATGAGGTATGAAGTCAGAATAACCATTACATTAGCAAGCTTGATTTAGACTAAGTATCTGTAGTTCTTCCCTTTGTGAACAGAGACTAGGATAAATAATAGCCAGGCTGTTTTTTCAAAGCTTTGTTTATTATAGGAATAGATGAGGAGAATTCTTGTATAGTGCCGCTTTGGATTGATCAGAATTTCTTTCACTGAAAAGCAGTTGTGGCCAGCTAAGTACGTATAGTGCAATACTTGATGAGAGAGTACCTAATGTGTTAAACCCAAACCTGCTTACCTAAGCAGTTTTACGAGTAAAGACTGTGGAGCAACTGACTGAGGTGCTTATTGCTTTTGTTATTTATTGCAATGACCAGATTGCTATTAAAAAAAAAAAATTCTGTATACATGACGAATATAAAATACTGTCATGTTGTGACTATAGTGTGAGTATGCAAAAATGTGTGTCAATGTGAACTCTAAGTTATTGGCAAGAGGGAAATGTTTATAATAGAGGATTGAAAGTTGTGCAGGGTTTCAGATCTGTCATAAAAGGATGTGAAATGTAATTAACCTAAAATAACCTTTAAAATATTTTTTTTGAGCCTGATAAATTAAACGAGCTGTTGAGATAACTTAATGAGAGATTTTAATTTTGTGCCTTAAATAATATCCTATTAAAATCCTCAAGATTTTGCTTTGTGGTGGAATTCGCTGAGACATTTTCACAATGACCTCATGATTCAGTAACATTGTTAATATATTTGGTGCATATTTGAGGGGTAAGGTCTAGGTTAATGGCAGCATTTGTTCTTTAAGTGCTTGAAGCCACAAAGCTCTAATTGAAGATATGAATGCGCAAACCTCATTATTTTAATGTGGTCATATGGTATAGTGACAGTAAAAGTAGTTATATGATGAACTCCTATGGCAAGGTTCATAATTTGCCCATGAAAACAAATTATTATGTGAAACTTGGAATTAAAATTTTCTGCCTTGAAGTTTAAATAAAAACACAAAACTTCAGGTATAACATGATTTCTGTATTTGTCTTCACTCAAAATTGGAAATAAGTATGTGCATACCTTTAATATAGAGAATACTGCTATGTTATTTGTTTTAACACAAAGTTTCAGTGCATTCACTAAATTTTTCACACAAAGGCTTCTAGTTAGATACTTTGTTACATACTTGTTTCAAATAGTTAAGTCTGCAGAGGTACTTTTGGCAAATCTGCATCTCCAATTTTCTAAATATAGGTAATTGAACTAATTTAATGGCTGAGCTGTTGCCATGGAAAATACATAGTGTGTTTATCATAGTGTCAAGAATCCAAGGGTTGAAGACAAAGGTCAGAATGTTCATTACTGCTTACATTTCATCAGTGCTGCTAACCTTGGTTGCCTGTTTGCAGCTTTGCATGCTGTGCTGTCTTTAGCGTGAGCTAGATCCTTTTTAAGATCCCTCCTGCCTGCTCTGATGTTCCTAAGCTCTCCTTTCCCTCCTGTGTTCTCCCAGAAGTGTTTATTTTTCTCTGTGGCTTCCTCTACCCCCCAAAAAGCAGGAAAAAAACCATCCTCACAGTAAAAATTAGTTCTTAATATTTGATGCTAGCCAGAAAAGTTGTGAATTTGGACTGGTTTGTGCACAAGTATACTTCTACTGTGATCTTCTCAGTCCTTCCCCACTCTAAATTCTTTGTGCTGTGGACTACTGGTTTGGGAATCTTAGTGTGAAAGCTATAGAGTTGTGTTTTGTATTACAGTTCAACTGTTGCTCAATATTTGCATGTCTCTTACCATACAGTTACTAGTTCTGGTACAACCTTCACTGTAGTATCTCCTTGCTAAATGAATGGTGTTCTCAATCATGGGCTTTTGATCCACAAGCTCTTTGACTTTGCTCAAATGACAGTATGCAATATAAAATTAAGTTTGTGGGTATTGTTAAATCTATTGATAACTGTTTGTTTAGTTTTAGGTAAGTTTTTGTTGTTTTGTCTTGAAATTAACCTTCTGAAAGAAAAGAGGAACAACTTGTAATATCGCATACATGCAGAACTATCTGAATTGAGAGGAAAAGGACCATGTTAACACTGTAAAATTCTATTGATCAGGCATCGGCATCAATCCTGATTAAACAGGCAGCTGTTTAAAGTGGTATATTTGACAATGACATATTTTTATTTTCTATATGCTTACTTGCCTGCTGACATGTTTATTTTCTCGATGTAATTTATGCATTGGGTTTAGAATGTTGCTGACTGAGAAATACTTAGACATAAAGTAGAAAGAAAATCAGACCTCCTTATGGCTCATATGAACATGTATGAATATCAGGTAATATCTACAAACAAAACAGTTGATTTATGTACTTACAATTCCAACAAATTGAATGCATTGTTTATCTTTTTTTATGTGAAAAGTTGTTTAGAAATCAGTTATATATAGATTAGATTTAAAAAGAAAATGGCAGCACATCTTTGTATGGAGGTTTTGAAAACCTTGGGGGACCTTGTTCCATGTGGATTATTGTTAGACAAATCTGTGGTATCAACTTCCCTGGGAAAGTGTCAAGAATGGATTAAAACCCATTTAACTGGAGGCATGCTTGGCCATTAAACTTGGCTTTAGGCTTTGCAACAATGTGATAGATATCCCTTACTGTTCTAATTGCTGAATTCCTCTTTCCATAAGCAAAGGGTAAACTGCTGCTCTTCCCCCGGCTTACTATAAATTGCAGTAATTTCAAGGGAAAGGTATTGTCGTGCCTGACTTCTTCAGTGAAGTACATTAATGATGCATGCCCTTCCATCTGCTGTATGATTTCTTTTTTGTCCCATTATTAACAAGGCTTTTATCATCAAGCTTTGTTGTATGAAATCTCCATCTGAGAATAGTCATGGATGACCGTTAGTAATTGTTGGCTCCATTTTTCCTTGCACATCAGGAAATTTCTCCAGTAGTTTGGGGGTTCAAAAGTAGATAATCACAATTTCACATTCTGGAGCAAGCAGTGAAAGGTTGGTTAAACTCCATTTTGTGTTAAGTAAAATGAATGAAGTTGATTTTAACTCCATTTCACCTAAGCTACGTAACTGAGCTTACTCTTTTTGTTATAAGCTTCTGTTCTGTGTTGAATCCCTCAGCTCAGGGTAGTGGGAAGAGTTTAATAATGGTCACTACCCTTAAGTATACGTATTACATTTTGTAGTATGTGTTTTACAGATAATTACTTTAATCCCATGAGATGCTCAGATTCTGACATGGCTATGCTGAGGACTGGCTGTCTTATTTACACGCAGTTCTGTGCCCCAATATGGTGTCCTCAAAGTATATGGGAAAGGTCAAAGAGGTTGAGGTTGTGGCTGGGTGGTGCTGCATGTTTAGAGACCGTCCTCCCCACCGGTGTTTGAAACCGACATCAGCAAGTAGCACAGACCACCTAAGCGTTGAAACTTGCATCTAATTAAGAAGTAGTAATCTGGGGTCTGCATTACCCATTGTCTGATGAGGATAGGTGATGCTGACTGCAGTGTGCCGAGGAGGATCGGACACTGTAAAATGAAATGTTAGTGGGAGACTTCTGTTACCTACATGTAGACTGGACATATGCCACACTGGGACATGATGAGAGTAGACTTCACATGTTCAGTGACTGTTTCATAAGAGAGGTCAAGCTCTAGCGAAGAGCCCATGGGAGGAGAGGTAACATTGCTTTTATCCTTGGCAGTGTTCCGTTCTGGTTCAAAATGTAAGTCAAAAATGCTGAATAATGTTATATGCATGACTGTTCTGTTGACACAGAATGGTCATATTCAGTAGCAACTCTTCTGACAGCTATTTTTAAGAATTGAATTGACTGGCAGGTTCTTAACCCAGAAAGTTTTGCTGTTTCCTAGAGATACATCTTTTTAGAAATGTAGTCTGCAGGCAAGTTAAAAGCTCTGAACAATTCTGATGTCTACACCTTTACTTTATCAGCAGAGGTAGTAATGCAGGAGGACGGGACAGAGAACAAACTGCTACAATAAACTGATGATGCTGATGCCTCATGAATTTGAGGTATATTTAAAATTGTGCTGCTGTTGTCATGTTTGTGTTTTGTCCATTGCAGCTCACACTTTCATCTAGTTGTTTCCTACATCAGTGACTTTAGAAGGAAACCTTAGGAGACAGGGGTTTCTTCAGCTTCATTACCTATTCTGGAAAGAGCTTCTCCTTCCCTTGAATTCCACCTTGACTGTACAGATATGTGTCCTGCTATGAGATCATTCTGTCAATACAGGCTTGTTTACTTCACAACTTTGGCAATTTCAGAAGGCTCCTTTCAATTTTAAACCACCCACCTTTTGCATTCGCAGATTATTTTTCAGCATAGAACTGTGGATTGCTGCTGGTGATTGCCAGTGTTTTTCTTCTATGAAGACCTAATGTTTTGGTAGAATTGCATTTGCTGTTTTCTAATGTAGTTTCCTGCATTAATTTGTTGCTTTCTGGAATCTGTCAGGCTCAGTATGATGCCAGTCTTCTGAGAAGCTTCTTTTGTTGACACATTTAGAAAAGGCTCTACTTCTTTCACAGAAAAAATTTTCTCTAGGGATACTGCCAAGACTCAGAAGACCAAGAAAACTTACGGCTTTGTATTTGGGTGTAATCAAACTGGCACTCATCATCATTTTGTCTCTTTTAAAGCTGGAACAGATCTGTAAATGAATACATATTTTTGGCATTGGCTTAAACCAAAGTTGAAAGTAACGGTGTAAATGATCATGGTTGTCGGAAACATTGAGCAGTGGTAGGGAATCTAGGTTTCTGCAATTGTTCCTTCTTTCCTGGTAACTTTCGAGGTGCTGGCCAATTTCATCCAGGCTTGAAAAGAAGAAATGTCAAAAATAATTGTAATTGCAATTTCATAAGAATTGGAACTGAGTAGGAGACACCCCCTCATGTTCTCTGAGAGACAGTTCATTATTTATTGTGGTTTGGCAGCACTGGTTGACACTCAGATATGATGGCGCTCTATTAGCTGGGGGAGATGCTTTCTCCAATTTGGTGAAGGTAAAATAGGAAAGCCAGAGTTACCTGTGTAAGGACTATGGGAGGGAGCACGATGACAAAAAGACAAACTTGAGTCTCTAGGAAACCGGGTGTCTTTGATTCTGTTGCTTGAGAAGCAGCTTGTTTATATTGCAGTACTGAAAGAATCTGACATCTTTCTGTTTCCAAAAACATTGATGTTAGTGACCTAACTCCTAGGCAAGGTTGGAAGGACAGCTTTTGAAATGCTTCTTGTAATGCTTCCTTGCCAGTTTGGCATATTACCTTTACTGTAGAAGGAATGGCGGAATGCTATTCCAGCAAACTGAAGATCTTTCCATGTGCTGCCTTCTGTGGTTGTCCTACGCTGAGACTGCAGTGCAAGGTTAGCACAAGGTGTGATGGGTGTCTTTCCTGGACTGTACATCTGACCTTTCAGAAAGGTGGGGAGGGAACCCTCACATTTTGGTTGTGCATATTGGAGCAGAGCATACTTGTGGCATCATCTGCAGTTTATTTCTTTGCTTTTCATTACTAAAGACATTAGAAAAATTAGTATTCTACAAGCTTGAAAGAGAGACTATTATCTAATTGGCTTTTGGTTAGGAAGATACTGATTTCTAGGTCAATGTAAAACAAATGAGCATTTAAATTGAAGAGGAGCAGCTGTTCCAAAGCCCCTTTCCACAGTGCCTGGTTTTGTTAAGGATAATTATGTCTAATTTTAAATTATGATAGCTCTGAGTATTGAGCTTTGCCTTGTTACATCCACTAGCTCATTCTCCTTCATCAGTAAGAATGTTCCATCATGGAGCTAGGTTTCTGATTGGATTTATTTTCCTGGGCCTTTTGAATTATGAAGAGAAATACAGCTTTAAAAATGGGGTTTTCAACACTCTTGTGCCAATGTTACCATACTCCCATATTATTTTTTGAGGTCTCAGAACAGATATAGTGTTCTCCAATTCCTGTGGAAAGATACTACTGGGAAAATACATATTTATGCAAACAAGTAAGATTTTTTTTTTTGTTTGTATTTTTAGTTTGAAAATGGAAATGTTAGACTCTAGTGCTGAAAAATCCAGGAAAGCTCTTGTCAGCCCTTGGAAGGAAACATATGCCAAAGATGTCCTGTGGATTACATACTGCTTGTTTCAGTTAACACATTGATGTTCTCTGTTAGTTCTTGAGACAAAAGATCAGGTGACAATTCAAATGATGCATGAAAATAATGTTTCAATTTTTTCTGGTAAGCTTAGATTTTTTCTTTTTAAATAAAGAAAAAAAGATTTGAACTGTTAAGTTCAGTGTTAGATTAGTAATTCAATAAGATGTCCGAACACTTTAAAGACCATATGTTGTAAATGTATTGCTGCTGCAATGAAGCACATTTATTTTTATGAAATTATTGTTACTGAACATGGCAGTATTGTAGTGTCATGCATAAGAATTGTGTGTTTGAATTGAATTTGGAGTAAAATATAACTATATAACTAATATAACTATCAAGAAATGTAAAATATATAATTTTTTGCATTTTAATTTGAAATCCAAGCATTTTTTTACCTGCTAGCTTTGTGGAAAGAGGTTGTCTTCACATGCCTTTTAAAATAATGAATGTCACACTTTTCCTCTGAGAAATATTCTTTGAGGCTCTAAGTCAACATCTCTTACTGTCTTTTGTTTCTGTTCTCCTGACTAAATGTAATAGGTTCTGTTAAATAAAACCAAAAAGGTTTTACAGATTGCCAAATTATTATTATGCATCTGCTTTTTTTGAGGAAAAACAGCTCTCAAAGAAAAATAAAAAACAGGAGAACTCATAAAAATGGGAGGTGTGACACAGATCCAGAAGGAGAGGAAGAATCAGAAAAAATATTTGGTGTTGTGCTGTATATCTTTGAAATCCTGAAAGAATTTATCCTTTTTCTTTCAGTTTTTGTTCTAGTTTAGTGGATAAATGTTGGGAAAAGGGATATCTATAAAAAATCAACAGCTTTTAACTTGTCTAGAATTTTAAGGGGATGGCAAAATCATGAGAAATGAATAGCAAAATTTTGTCTGGGACCAGAAAAGGAAGAATAAAAATCTGTTGAATCCATCAGCAAAAAAACTGCTGTGAGATGATGTCTCCCTGGATATCAATGTAAACTTGGTCTGGTATAGGCAAGGAGAGTAGAGCAGGGTAAAACCCTCTAACTCCACATGTTTTGGCTTATCAACTTCAAGTGCTTATTTCAAAAGCAGTGTTTGAGTATATATCATGTTGGTCTTCAGCAGGCAAAATAGTACAATCTTTGGAGGCTTGTCCAAGCACTTTAATGTCAGCTGGAAACCAAGGTAAAATTCAAGGTATATTGAAATGAATTGCATGTGGATTAAGTTGAAAAAATATATTCAGTGTTTTAGACTCTGTTCTGAGCAGAATAATTAAAGAAAAATCAGTTGTTAACTTTCATGGCTTTTTTCGTAATGAGTATGTGTGACAGTCTAATTCATTTTTTGTAAATGTTACGCTAGTGTAATAGAAGAGGTTCCTTGTTTTGCGAAGCATTCAGCATTTGTTCTGAAGAACTGAGTGTCCAAAATTACACAGATCCTATAGATAGAAGTGAGAGATACAAATACAGAAAATACAGTGAAATACATCTTGGTTTAGTCTCATACCTCTGCAATTTCTCGTTCTGAAAACCCTTTAATTCTGTAAAGGAAGTGCTATCTTTATGTAACAATTGTCTAGCTTGTACTTCAAAGTCAAATATAGCTTTATTGATGAAGTAATAATCGGAAGCAGAAAAGTTTGGGAAGAGTTTACAGAAAAGGCAAGTATGTACATGCGAACCACTGGTGCTGTGGTGAGGCTGCAAGAGTGCTGCTAGCCAAGAGTGTGGAGGAAATCTTATGTATAGTAAAATTTTTGGGGTATTTCTCAGCGTGTGCTTTCATGAGATATGAGATCCATCTGTAATTTGTAGCTTTTATGGAACCGGTTTCTATGGCAAAATAACTCCTGGGCTAACTGGGTTCATGACGTGTGTCCAGGCAGCCAAGGCCAACGGCATCCTGGTTTGTATCAGGAATGGTGTGGCCAGCAGGAGCAGGGAGGTGATCGTGCCCCTGTACTCGGCACTGGTGAGGCCGCACCTCGAGTACTGTGTGCAGTTTTGGGCCCCTCACTACCAGAAGGACATTGAGGTGCTGGGGTGTGTCCAGAGAAGGGCAGTGAGGCTGGTGAGGGGTCTGGAGAACAAGTCTGATGAGGAGTGGCTGAGGGAACTGGGGTTGTTTAGTCTGGAGAAGAGGAGGCTGAGGGGGGGACGTTATTGCTCTCCACCCTGAAAGGTGGGTGTTGGTCTCTTCTCCCAAGAAACAAGCAATAAGACAAGGAGAAATGGCCTAAAGCTGTGCCGGGTGAGGTTTAGGTTGGATATTAGGAAAAATTTCTTTACTGAAAGAGTGGTCAGGCATTGGAACAGGCTGCCCAGGGAGGTGGTGGAGTCACCATCCCTGGAGGTGTTCAAAAAACATGTAGATGTGGCACTTCAGAACATGGCTTAGCAGGCGTGATGGTGATGGGTTGACAGTTGGACTTGATGGTCTTAGAGGTCTTTTCGAACCTTAATTATTCTATGATTCTATGGTGTCTTTCCTGTGGGATTCTTAAAACTACAGGTTTTGTTGTTTCTATAAACTGTTCAGTAAATATCAATATGTTTCATTAGGGAAACATGTAAGAATTGGTATTGGGTCCTTGAGCTTTGGGTTTGTTGCCATTGTGAATAGAGGTATTCATAGCTGATGTTTCAGTCTGAATGTCTTTAAAGCGTGAGGGTTGTTTTAAATTAAGAGAATCCTGATTTTGGTAATGTCATCTAAATGTTTGCTAAACAGAAATTACACTTCTTCAGGTTTAATTTTGCAGCGTATCTTGAAAATGGCTTATCTGACTATTGAAGAAAGTGTTTCGTTTAAAAATGGTATTGTATTTGAAATGTAGCATCAGACCAGCTAGTTTCTGTTGTGTTCTAATGGTGGTTTAACTTCAGACCAAGACTGTTTGCATAGTGAATTCAAAATTATCTGTAAGTATTAAAGTTTAATTGAAGAATTTTTTCCAAAGATAGTTAGCTGTCAAAGGGGCTTGAGACAAGGAACTTGTTTCTGCGTGGAAGCTGATGTCGCTTCTCAATATCCCTTCTATGGTACAGTATGAAAACAGTTGGTCTGTAGATGAATGAACTCTTTCCTCTACCCTTGTCGACGGCAAATTTACATTTCTATGGAAGATTAGTGGGTGTGCCGCCTTTCATAATCTATTGAATGTGGGGGTTGGGGCCGTCTTGCCCAGGAATCTAAACCTAACAAACTGGAAACAGAAAATGCACTGTGAAAGCCTGATTATGTAAACCATGAGGATTTTAGACATTTTTTTTTTTTTCAGCATTTCTTCTGTCTGGACCAAGCCTCATAAGCGGAGTTTGTTGTGGTTCAGAATGAGTTCCCGTTATGGTTCATTGTTAATGTGCAGCTTTGCTCCGAAGGTCTTAGTTTATCAAACTGAATCTTGTAAATAGGCAAGAAATCCAGAAGAATTCAGACAAGCTGTCAGGCGAGTTTCCGTAGGTTGACTGCCAAGTTTGATTTTTTTTTTTTTTAAAACAAGTTACCTCATCAACCTTCCTTGTTACACTAGTCTGTCAGTTTATCTCAAAGGGACACATTTTAAAATCTCCAGATAAACATAGCTTGATCAAAATAAATTAAAAAAAAAAAAAAAATAAAACCCAAACCCAAAAAACCACACAATGAAGTTTCAGATTGACAGTGAAACATTTGGCTCATTTTGGTTGCACAGACAAATGTTACCAAAGACTTAAAAAAAAAAAAAAATCCACTGAAAGTGTCAGCTGATAATCTTTCAGAAAGTGATCTTTTTTCCCAGCAGACAATATGTAAGGAAATGTTATATCTTTAAGGTTTGCCACAGCTTGATCTTTTGTTGCTTTTAGTTTTGGCTAGAATAAGAAATATAATTGAGTCATGAAAAATGTGAATTTTGAATCTCAGTGTTTTAGATCGGGTGATTTTACACAGATACATCTTTGTGCATATATATACATGCACTCTGATGTAGTAGATACAGACTCCTTTCTTATTTATCCCCCTTTGCGGTTGGTTTGGTGATCAGAAAATGTGACTAATAGGATAACAGCTTATTCACAAGTTCTCAATTATTTTTTTGTAAGATGTATTGTACATAGGAACAATCACACTACTTCATAGCGACTTCCTGTGGTCATTGCTTTCCTAACTGTGAAATTGGTATGCCTTTGGTCATCATCTGCTGATGCTATTTGAAAACCCGTGGGCTACAGAATAACTGAAAGAATTGTTGCTTTGATTATACTGAAGTTAATGCATGGAAAACTCCAGTCATCTTCGAATGGTTATTGGAACTGTTCTCAGATTTTTCTTTTACAAGACAGGAGTAATAGATTTTGGTAGTAGGCAGTGGAATTAGGTCTGAATCAGCATGGGTGAGAAGAGATTTCTTCTTATCAACAGAAATGAAAAGCTGACCAAAATCTAAGTGCAGACCCTCCCTAGAGTTTTGCTCTGAGACATAGGGTTGGTTGCTGTCTAGCATTTAGGGAGTAAAATTCTAGGTCATCTTAATATTCTTGAATATTTTGTCATACTTGTGGTCTTTCCTGTGATAAGTAAAGGAGACTGAGTTCCTGAAGTCTTTTAACTCTGATCTTTTTCTACCCTGAAAACATTTTTTTTGTATCTTTCCATTTTGTCAGTACTTATCTTGAAATATACATAACAGATATAATTTTCCATAATGATCTCATCAATATCATATACAGAGACTATACCACTTGTATATGAGATGTAAGTTCCTTTGGTCTGTTCAGGGCTTACATGACCTGTCATAGCTATCACACTATTTTTAGAATCATTCTTCAGTTCGCATTTTCACTGTTACTCCTAGTTTCTTTGTGGAGTTGATGCCTTTTAGGATGCAAGATATTGTTGTCTTCAGCAAGCACTACCTTTGTGCATTCTACTTAAATAAAAACATAGAGTGATTATACTGGGTGAGCCCATTAGCTTATCTCTGATAGCAGGTGTCTAAGGCAGAGTCTCTTCCCAGAATACTTACAGCTCTTTGTGCCTCTGGATTGTCTTCAGTGTATTTTCCTCTTTTAAGAGTTCTTGGCAGATTCTTCAATGAATTTGTCCAAAGGCTTTTAGCCATGCTTGTGATCCCCCTCGCCTTTCACAGCAGAAAATAGCCCAATGTGACTATTGTGTAAAGCAGTACCTTCTTTTGTTTCTTTGGAAATTGCTATTAGCCTCATTTAATTCATCCCGGTAATGGCAAGCTGATAAGCTGTCCTCCCCTGCTTCTCAGATGAACCATTGCAGGAACATGCTTACCGGAAGTCAACGGCTCCTTCCATTTCTTGATGTCTTCAAATCAAGATTGAATAGCTTTTTCAGAGAGGGAGCTGCAGCCAAACAGGAGTTGTTGGATTATGTCCAAATGATCCCAATACCACACCACCCTTTTTCTTTCTTTGCGGAGCAAAGCAAAGTTTTCCCTGAATTGTTAATTTGATGGAGGAAGAAAGAATTAGGAGCTTACTGAAGTTATTGGTGAACAAACTTTGAATTCCCTCTTCTTATCCTCCTTCCTAATTTTTTTTTAGTGAAGTTGAGTGCTAAGTTAGATACTGTAATTCATAGAAGGATTCTGATATTACATGACCTCCTTATTTTCAGTTTTTCTTCTGATAAACAGATATTTTATTAGACCCTTTCTAAATGCTGCCTGCATCTGAAAACTGTTGGACAAATGTTTTCTGATTACCTTTTTATATAATTGATAAAGTTAGATTTTGTGTACTTCAGTTTCTTTAATATCTTTCAGTAATATATCTCTTAGTGAAATGTCTTACACAAATACATTCTCATCTTTCATTGCAGACCTATGTGCAGACCTTTTAGGATGTTAAAATGAATGTCTAAAGATGGTGTAATATCTTGATGAAATGACAGATAGATTTCTAAAGGTAGTATTTTGTAAGCAAAATTTTCCATGCAGAGAGTTGCTTTTAAATTCCATTTGTCCTTTGCTTGATTCACTTTGGTACTAAGTATTCTCTCACACCCTCTTTCACCATTGCTTTTCTGTGGTAGGTTTTGTTGAAGGAAGAAAAAGGGAGAGTGGATGAGTGTTAACAGTTAAATAGGAGGGAAGAAAAGGTGGTCACCACGTTTGGGATCTTTTTGGTGGTGGTTTTTGATCTGACATTTAAATTGTTTGCTCTGAAGAAGGGAAGGGGAGAGGGAAGCTAGAGGAAAAACCATGCCTGCTTTTTTCCAGCAGCCCTGATTGGCTTCTCTACCCCAGAAGCTGGGTAAGTGTGGCAGGCAGCCAATTTGAAAGCACTCTCCCCAGGAAAGCTTGAAATTTGGAAGAGAACAGATGATTCTCATGGTATTTTAAGACTCGTGCCAGCCTCAATCAATTGTAAGTCACTTGTGAAGACATTTCAAGAATTGGCAATATCTGAATATTAAGGTAAATAATCCAGGAAGGATTAGAGAGAGAGAGAGAGAGAGATATATATATGCTAATGAGAATGTTTTCAGTTATGTTATAGAAATAAGAGGGGTTATATGCTATTGTTATCAGGCTTAAACCTTTTCATTTAGTGGTTGATTTAGGACACAAATACAATGTGAATGGTATTGCATAATTGTTAAGACTTGTTGATTCCTCTCAGTGTATGTTGTTTAATCCTGGTAAGATCAATGATGCTGTTAGTGTATGGTGTAATATAAATATTCCTAAAATCTATTATAAACCAAAATAAACTGCAAAATGCATGTAATTACATGTATCTGTGCATGGCAAAATGTTTTGTTTCTATGGGATTTTTAAAGTAAAAATAGAAATTGTTGGATGCTAATGTCTGGTAAGTGAAGTTATAGTTGTTGTTATATTTTTTCTGAGGAAGCTTATGTGATAGCAGAATCCAGGAAGTCATACTGAAATCCATCATAAATAGTATCACAGTGAAGAAATGTGATCATCGTATCTTTCAGTCTGCTTTTAAACAGAGCTGTATCTGTATTTTTATGTTGCAGTCTCCCTGGTGATGTATTCTGAAGTTCTCATGCAGAGTTCTGTGCATGGCTTGATATTTTCCAGTTGTATTTGCAAATGATGATACTGTTCCTTTAAAATCAAGTGGCTCATTGAGTTGTTTTTACTAGCGCGCTGCTTTTTATATGGTACAGTATACTCCATGCAAATGAGCTGCCTGCTCAGCCTCTGTGCGGCTGCTTGCCCTGTTGGGGAGCTTACAAAGACTCGGCAGACCTAATTCAGCATTCAGTTGTTTAAAACGGCAGATGGAAGGAGGTATCGGCAAGATGAGGATTTATTAGCTACTCACAATAAAAGACCACACTCGCTCTGCAGCGGATCAGAAAAAGCCTGGTGAATGGGATTGAGTTGTATCTGCTTTCAGCTGACTTTACAATGATGTGTTTAGCTCGTGTGACTCGGTCACTTAGCATGAAGATCAGCTAAAGATTTCCATGTAAATATATATTCCTTTAAGCACCATCAACCTGTGTGCTTGTATTGAGACTTTTTTTGGTTTGCAGCTGTCATAACTGTGGGAACAGGAACACTTCATCAAGCTGTGGTAGGCAGCCTACGGTCTGAGCTCTCGTTGTTGCATTTGCACACTTCAGGACGTCTGGCTGAAATCCCCTCATAAACACAGCTCTTGATGAAGTTGGATTTCTTTTATTTATCTCATGAAATCCTTCAGAGGCTGAAGTTAGGTTCTTTTTAAATATGGTATTTATATTCTGAAGTTATAAATAGGCTTTTCCTAAGCTTTTATCAGGAGATGATATCTGTTGCTTTAGCTTTCTGCTAAAAAAATTGAAGGTCGTTGCGGCAGTAGGTTGTTCATTATATTTGCAGTATTTCCTTTTTTCCTTTCTAATATAGAAAGGGCATGTGTAGGACAAAGGCTCCTTGATGTGCTCAGTAATTTAAATAATACTGGGATGAACATATCTAGATTTTTATTTTTCTTGAAATGGTGTTTGTTATAGCTAGAAGTGTTATCGTTGTTTATTTTTCAACACAGACTAACAGCTCATTTTAAAATGTGATTGGCATACTGTACATAAAAGGGCAAAGCCTTTTTTGACCTTGCTGGAGTTGTCTGTGTGAAGGTAGCTGGAAAACAGAAACTGCAGGACAGAGTGAAAAAGCCTCAGCTGAACTGTGCTTTTTCTCTTTTTTGCCTTTTTGCCATGGATGACGAAGAGGGAAGGGCTTCTTAAGACAGCTCTGTCAGTGATGAATAGATGAATGAATTCTTAAATGTTCAGAACTTGCAACGTGTGTTAGAGACCCTTCAGCACATGAGAGTTGCAAGATCTCAGCAATGAACTAAAGAATGTGCCGTGTCTGCTGCATACGAGGAGGAGACCAGCATACCTCAGAGATAGCAGAAACAAAAGAATGTGCGACAGTATCTGAAGAATCTGACATTCGCTTTGTCGTACAAAGGAGTAAAGGAAGATTTCAAAATTTGGAAAAATAAAATTTCTATTTTTTCATAGTGATGTTTTTCCATATTTTAAATAGTACTGTATCCTATGTGTCCACGGAATTGAATTTTTAGTAAGTGTGACCCTGTGTTTTTTAAAGGAAATGTGACCTGGATTTTGTGAGCTTGTCATGAACAGTAAATTAAGGCAGCTGTTGTAGTTTACTGATCCCTTATAGCAGCTCAAGTAAATTGAAATGAAGCAAAAATATGTGTATGTGGGATCTGAATTAAATTCCACTCTTTGGCCTTACATGGAGTTGTGGATTATTATATGTTTCTAGACAGTTGTGTATATGACGGGAATGAGACATGCAACCTTGAAAAGATTTAGGAAAGTCGAACAGATTTTTCCCAATGTGACCTGCTATATCTGCCACAAAAGAGACAGACAAAATTAAGTACAGATAGTCAGAGACTGTGGCTGCAGTTCTTCATGACAGGCAAGTGAAAGACCATGTCCTATTTTTAGCGAGTGGACGGAGGGGGGGGAACGAGGTGGAGAAAAGTTTGAAAATAATGGACTTCTTTAACAGTTAGAGAGCAAAGCTAGCCAGAAGCAAGCGAGCTTTAGCAGGAATTTGTGATCAGCAGAGACGAAATATGGATGATTCAAGTATTCTTCGAAGAAGAGGGCTACAGGTAAGTGTAGTGTTCAGTTTGCTTTTTTTTCTCCTGCTTGCAATGTCGACAGTCTCAAAAATGATGACAATCTTTTGAAGTAAATCAGATTGACTGAGTACATAACAGTGATGCTAGTATTTGAGTTTTTCTATTTTCTCCTACTGTATATTAATTCAAAATAGGCTTTTGTATAAAGTAATAAAATATAGTTTGTTAATTTCCTGGTTTATATCCAGTAGTCTTGTGAATATTCTTATGGAAAGAAGTGAAGTCTAAACTATAAGGCTTACCTTATTTTTGAAACTTCAATTTTACAAATACTTACGAAAATTAAGTGACTTTTCAGGCTTGCCTTAGAGTAGCCGTTTTAGTTAAGCATTACTTAGAAATTAAATGTCAAAGCAGAGTGAATGTTTTTAATTTAGAACCATGCTTCTCTATTACTTCAAATGCACAGTGATCCAAAACCAATATGCAATTCTACAAAGCAAATAATATTTATATTTTATTTTCAACAACTATCATTAAGTTGAAATAAATACTACTGCAGTTTGTTTTGAACTTTAACATACTAGTGAAGTTTTAGTTCATAGTGGTGCTGTGGAAGTTTTAGTCAATTGCAATAGTATGACAAATATGGTAATCTGTGGTAGTGTCAATGGCATATGACGACTGAACTGATTCTTATGGAGTAAAGCAGCTGGAAGTAAGCAAGCTCCAAAATCTTGTGTAAGCTGGGCATGGAATAGGTTTTTGCTTGAACACACCATGTTCTTTTTTTTTTGCATTATAATACAATAAAGCCTATTACGTACTTGCTAGCATAAATAATTGTTTATAGACCGTGGACCTTGCCTATTACACAATAGGGCAGGCATGGTTAATTTAACTTCCTTTGAGGAAAATAAATTTACCATTTTAACATACTACCATTCATGTCCTACGCTTTAAGGCAATTACAGAATGATTGTTTCATGATCTGAAGATGTTCTATGTCTCACCTTTTTATATTTTGTGTATATTTTGATTTTTCTTTGTGCCAGCTTATTAATATTACTGAAGTAGTTTGACACAGTGGGCTGCATATAACATGGTGACAGTGTGTCATGGTAGTGCATTTGCTCATCATAAAATTAACTGTATTTAATTTTTGTATAACTGAGTATATAGGAATAAGTAAGATTGTTTTTGGATAAACTGATACTTATTTTCTATGTATTTAACTGGTCAGCTGTTCATAACCAAGAAAATTGTTTCTGAGCACAGATAATCAACATTTTTCAAGCCCTGTATGCTGATGGTTTAGACCTTTCCTGAGCCTAGAATTTCTCTGGGATGCTGTTTGTTTGATGTGTTCAGGAGTGGTTTTCATGATGATGGTTCAGGGGAGTACTGGAAAAGGAAGAGAGCTTGGAGGAGCCCAGATGCCTACCAGTGGCAGCAAAAGACATGCTGGAAGTGAGAATGCATTTCCCTGGTTTAACTGTATAGTCTGGTGGAATTTGATAATTTTAGCAGTCTTGAGTATTTACTGTCTATATGTGGTGTTATGTCCGTACACACTTGGTAGGTATGTATAAATACTCAGGCATATATAGAGATGTAATTGATATCTACATTAAAAATGCTTCAGGAACTGAGGCGATGTGCTAAAAGGGCATCAGGAAGCAGGGCAGATGTGTCAGTCTAAAAGGAGTTACGTTGGGCTTCCCCCCCCCCCGCATCTTGGAGTAGACTTTGTAGAAGAAACTGTGGCTCAGAAAAGTGACCATTTTATAGATAACTTCAAATTTAAAAGTTAGAAGAAATTAAAAAGCTGTTGGTTCATGTTGGCACTGCCACAAAGCAATATGTTTTAATTACTTTTTTTGGAGTAGCTGGGTGATAATATTTTGGAAAGCCACTGATGAAAAAAATTACTTTCGTAGTTCAAACTGGATGTTGGTGGCTTTTAAAATGAACATCACAGCCTAAATTAGGTCCTCTAATCTAACCTCTCAGCTCAAAGCTGTGCTAATTCCAAAGTTATGTCAGCTTATTGAAGGTCTTGTCCAGGCTAGTCCTGAGTATTTCTAGGGTTGGAGATTTTGCAGCCTTTCTTGGCACCTGTTCTGGTACTTAATCACTTGCACTGTGAAAATACTGTTTCCATTATATTTTGGTATAGAACAACACTTTCAACAACCTGTTAGTACTATTTCATGTAATATTTACAAATTGACCACTGAAGATTGATTGAGATGAACAAATTGATTATCTTAGTGTTGTCCCGTTCCCCGCCTGCCCCCAGTGGTCGATGTTCCTGTTTTATCTTGATAACCTCTGATTTTGGGGGGGGGGCTGTTTTTAACACAGTTGATTTAGCAAAGCCACATCAGTACAAGTCTGAGACTGCCGTGTTTTAGGGGTTTTGTCTTTGTTTGCATATCTTCCTGCTCGTTTGGCATGTTATATGATGGAATTCTTTTTATTTTTTGGTGATGTTTCAGTCTTCCTTCTCTTCTGCCTTCCCCCTGTTGCTGCTTGTAACTGAGTTCTCAGTATAAAGACAACGAACATACCTCTTTCCTTTTGTGTGTTATTCCTGCTGACTAACAAAAGCAATAGGGTTTTTTTGTTTTCCTTTTTTCTGTCGCTATGGAGAGCACTATCTATAAGGCAATAGTCTCAATTTCCAGGTGCTTTTCCAGTCTCCCCACTCTTTGTTCATATGAACAGAAGTTTTTAATCTAACTGTTACTGGATCAAACTCTTTTTCTCTAACCTTTCTGAAGTTTCTTTCACTTTGCTTTCTCTGTTTATTTTGCAAGTATTGTTGGTCTATCCCTTTCTTATTTTCAATGGTCACCTGTTCAAGGACCTGGGTTGCATGACTTTCAGGTTTCCTTGTGCTTGTCTCTCACAGGTGGCTTACTCTTTCAAAACCAATTCTTTTTTTCCCTGTTAAATAAACCATTCACCACCAGCAGCTCTTCCTGTTCTCTAAAAAATGCGTGTACAAGTTTTGCTTGTGCTTCTTGTTACCTCCCTTACTTGAAACACACTTGATATCACTACTGTGCTACTTTCTGTCTTCTCTGGGAACACTCTTCTGCTGTGATCCCTGCGGTAAATAGTCATGTGGTAGTGTAAGCAGATAACCTAAAGGAACAGGACTTGTTCCTGCAGGCAAAGTCAGTATATTGGCACACGACCTATCTATATCGCCTTCCTCATTTTTTCAGTCTGTTTTTGTTGCATCCTGTTTGGTGTCACAAATTTGGCCCACAGATTTGTTATAGTGAAATATGTGGAAATGAAGATCCAGGATGGCAAATCAGATTTTCTGTGTATGTATAAATATATATAGATATAAATATACACACATAGCATGCTCACAGTCTGATGTAGCTGTGCAATAGTATTGACGGAAGGCTGAGAAAGTGGTTCTAATAATGGAATATTCTTTTAATTTCTAGGCTTTCATTTTAGGTAATGAACTTGGACTATTGATGTAAGGTACTGCCTAGGGACAAGTGCTAATGCAGGTAGTGGAGCTGCTTCTGCTGCATTGGGCAGCGATCTGTATTCTTTTAGTTACTTGTCGTGATGCAAAATATATCGTGATGCTAGTTACAAGTGTTATGAGGCTACCTAGGTTTGTTATTGTTCCCTGTACATGTGTATCATTTGTTGTTGGCATTTTTGTACAGATGAAAGTAGTAGCACCCAGTGAGTCCATGCGAAGATGAGCTAGTATTTTGAACATAATAATGTACTAGAAATTTGTGTGTGGGTTTTTTTTTTTTTTGCATTGTGGTAGCTGCTGCATGTATGCTTTTACTCTTCTTGCAGGTGCAAAAAATTAGTTTCTATCCCCAAAATCCTTACCAGAAAGTGCAAGTAAGAAAAGTAGTGGAGAGTGTGATATTACAAGTTTCAGATACTTGTCAGGGTGTTTATATTCTGCATTTGTGGTGCTTGAGCAGTATTCAGATGTGGTTGGACATTATCATCACCACAGTTATCTGCATCCACATCTTCATACAGAGTGCCTCCTTTCCTTTTCTGCTGAAATTCGGGCTAAGTTCGACTAGTAAATTTACTTTGTTGGACCTTTTCTGTGCGGGTTTCAGTGCAGATGAGAAACACAAACTGCATTGCAGTGCTTGAATATGTTTATCTTGGCTAGTGCCTTTTACTACACAGCATTTGGCTAAAAAATATAAAATGTATAAAAAAAACCCCAGTAGAATGATTTTTTTTTTCATGCTAAAGGTAAATCTTACGTTTTCCTCCTGGGGCGGTGGGGAAGTAGGGCATGGAGAATATTTGGTGAACTTGTTTTTGAGCTTACTTATTTTACTCAAGGGACTGAGTACTTTTTGTTTTGTTGTATGGAGAGAGGGTATCAGTGGTTACAGAAACTCTAAGCTTCAAGGTATTTAACAAGAGAAGGCTTACTATACTGTTCAGTTTTCTGTACAGTTTAAACCTTGTCTGGGACATCTTTGCACATAGAAACCCAGAAAATTGACATGTGCTTCAGTTTTGTTTCCTTAAGAGTGTCTTTAATAATTACTACAGATATTTTTTGCTGGCTGCAGATCTGGTTGCAAGATCTAAGAAAGCATGCCGTTATTAAGAATGTTGCTTTCTACACTATTTTTATAAAAAGTTAAAAGTAGAAATTGTGTTCTATAAAGGAAAAGAAGTGGTTTATAGTGAGGGGAGGCTGTGAATTGGGACTCAAAATTTGATTATGTTTTTGTTCTGCACTTTCAAAAGTTTTGAAATATGTATTAACTGAAAGGTTAATAGGTAAATTTTAAAATAACTTTAAAGTTTAACTTTAGCATGAAAATGCATGCATATGTACTCATGTGAAGATCTTCAGATGTTACCAGTCTGTTGGATCTGAGTTTTGAAACTGCCTGCTACAAGGTGTCCTGCTATGGGAAATATTGGCACCTGCTCCGGGGAGAAATCTAGCTTTGCTTTTACAGCCTTTAGAAGAAATATGACTTTGAGTGGTTTTTTAAAATTATATAGATTACTCTCATCTTTACACCTTTGATTCTTGTGGTGCATTTTTATTGAGTTACATGTCTTCTAGTGCTATGCTGAGTGGTGCAAACTCTCTGATAACTTCCAGTTACTCTACTCCCTCCACTCCTCCAGATCCTCACTTCAGTTCTGACCAAACACACCTTGGTCTGGCCTGGACTATATAATTTTCTTTGTGCTTGAGGCTTGGTGGGAGACAATGGAAAATATGCTGAAAGAAAACATTCAGGTTTTGAAGGAGACTGGTTTCTCTCCCATAGTAGAGGTTTATATCCTTTGGGATATCTATGATGTGTTTAAGAGGAACAAAGGAAAAAAGCCCTCACAAGTTGAGATAAAAAAGTTTGAGCATATTTCCTCATAATCTTTGAGGGGATTGTTTTAAATAGGATTATTCCAAAATCTTTGAATCATAAACAATATAAATTGGGTAATATTTCTCTTAATCAAGCTAAGCACTGGTGCATATGCTGGCTTCCCATAATTACCAGTAGTGTTCTCATGTATACATGGAGTAATGGCTTTGCTCTGTTCTTAAGACAACAGAAGAATGACAATGTTATGTGTATAGCAAAGCTGGCTGGTCTGATTTGAAAGCTCAAGCTTAAGTGTTCTTTAGAGAGAAAAGACACAATTTTATTGAAATTCTATTTGGAAAAAAATGTGGGTATTTGAGTTATGAAAGTTACCTGTGGAAGATAAGCTTAGAAACTTGGGGGTAAAGTTTCACATTTGAAGTCTGGAATAATTTACAGTGGTTTTCTGTAGTTACTTGTCATTATAGTTACTTGAAGAATTCAAAACTCCAAAAGAAAAATAAAATTTATCACGGAATATAATCACATTTTATTTCAAATTTAGATTCTTTGCATTAACAAGACTTATTTTATACTGCTTACAGACTTACCAGGATCATTAACTGAATCCACAGATCAGCTGTCCGCTGTAGGGCTTCCAGCAGTAATGATGTAGGCAGTCACCAGTTATATTGACCTCTGAAGAAGAGGTGGTAGTACAAGAAGATTAATAAAAATGATTGATGCAGATACTGAAATTGTAGACTTATGTTAGGATACAAAACATTGCATACTGTTTTTCTTTTGAAAATATTAGTTTAAAAAGAGTCATATTTTCAGGCTAACTTCAAAAGAAACAAGATTTTATGCTCAGGCTTATTCCTATTCTCCCAGTAAATTTTCAACACCTGAAATTAATTAAAATTTGGTCTGGAGATGATGTCCAAAAGAGTCCAAGTTCTTCAGCTTCTGTGGAAATTAGCAACTGAGAGGAGCAGAGGGATCCACATTAGTGTTAGCACAGTGGTGAAAGCCAGACGAACTTGATGTTATACATAGGTTGGATGGTCTATAGCTAACTGGATAGTGATTTGCTCAGGTGGAGTGTCTGAAGGGACGTGAGTGAGGAGAAGGATTGGGGAACACTGACTACAGGCTAAAGGTTACTAGAATTCATTAACTAGATCAGTCATAAACAATTTGTTTTGACTACACTCAGTCTGTGGAAACAAATTGTGAAGTTTTATTATGCAAGTCCATTATAATCTAGTGCTTGGGTGCCATATGTTATAACATAGGAAAATGGATTGTTATGATGTTTATGATATACTATATCTCATTGTAGGACTGAGGGTTCATGCTCAGAGAGGTGTGGAGCATCGTTGATTTTTGGTGGATATCTGCCTGGCACGTGAGCTTTCACACTGATTTTTCAGGATTGATGCTTGTGGTCCACTTTGTAATGGAGCAGGAAATGGAACTGAGTTTGGGGAGCATATGCTTCTGGCATTTGCTTTGAAGACATTAGTAAATATACCAAGGGAAAAATGTGAAACCTTGTTAGAATAAAAAGTCCTTGAAATATGGACAAGGATAAAAGGTTAAATGGTTTGCTCAGGCAGAAAAGATAGCATTTAGCTGCTGTCTTCGGGGTATTGTTAAATTGGTCTGATAATTTGCTATAGTTATGCTTAAATAAGTGCTTTCAGTTTGTCAGTAACGACTTTGTGAATGCTTGCATAGCTGAACTAAACTTTATTTTCAGCCTGTGAGAAAAGATAAAAATGCCAGTAATTAATTCTGCTGCTCCAGGAAGAAAGGTTTTGTTGGCAGATGACTGTGTGAAAGAATGGTTGTGTGTGTGTGCATCTGAGTCTAAGTAGATGTTGGACAAAGTGGTTCTTCCCAAAGATAAACAGCAATAACTTTTTCCTACATTTCATTGGCTTGAAAGTGTCTGCTTGATTGACTTGCTTGTTGCTAGGAGGGCACTAAGAACAGATTTTGCTGCTGCTGGTAGTTGCAGGGGTTGTTGTGTAGAGAGTGGCTTTTGTTTCTTTTCCTCGCCATTAGCCACTTGGAGTGCTTCACTTGTGTTAATATCACTTCATTTTGTACTTGCTTAATGCTAGAAATCCCAGATCTTAAAAGAAAGACTCGTTCTCCAGCCTAGCAACATAACATGCTGCTACTGTGCTGCAAGACTAGTGTTTAATCTGCTTATCTTTAATAGTCTTCACTGCTTACACAGACCCACTTACCTCTTTAATGAGAAGAAATGTCCTGCAGTGAGGCAGCATGTATTTTGCTTCTAGGCTTATGTCATCAACCTAGAAGTTGAAATTGGTTAGACTACTTTTTTATTTTCCTGTCAGTTCTGCTGATTATGGTTGCCTTTTCAGTTTCTCTAATACATTGAAAGATAGTGGGTTTTGTGAAAGGAAACCTAGTTAAAACATGCCAAGTCAGAATGTAATTTTTAAAAGCTATCAGTATTGATTGGGGCAGGTAACCCCTCATATTTTCAAGGGATAAATATCCCATCTTTGGATGCATCTTTGCGTTCTGAGTATTTGTAAATTCTGGCTACTAGCCAAATAAATGACAATAGCATATTATGAGTTGCAGTATTTCAATTACACCTAGAAAAGGCTCTCTAAAATGTCGAGACGTTCAAAGTCAGTTGTAAATATGTAGCAGTATTTCCCATATGATGTAGCAGTATTTCTCATACGAGTTAGCAGTTGTTCCTATTTTACTTTGTATTAAATCGCTTTACCCAAGCCATTAGTATTTATGGGACTTGTAAAAGGTACAGGATTTCACCATTTCTGGAATCAAGACAGAATAGGCTTTTCAAGGTTGGTTGTTCTTGAATTTCTAGAAGCTGTTACTAAAAAATATGGAGTAATTTGCAGACATCAAAGTGTGTCTGTGCAAAATTTCTGTGGTGTTTTTGTGTGATTCTCTGAAGGATATGAGATTAAATCTTCAAATGGGGTTTATTTTTAAGAGTTGCACACCCTAGACTTTTTTTGATACGCATACTTGGCACAACAGTGAGATGCAGTTATCTCGATTACTTTATTCAGCAGCTTCGTGAGCAGCAAGGTCTTTTTGCCCACCAAAGCAGTGTGCAAATGCGACTGTTTTTCTCTTAGCATCCAAGACAGTTTTGGTATTCTCTGTAGTTTGTGTTCAGCTGTGTGGATACACTCTGAATTTTCAAATCTGTGAGTACACTTTGGCAGCCTTTTTCCTTATAGGAACAAACTGTTTAAAGTTTACATACTCTTTCAGGAATTGAAGCAATGGGGTTGGCTTTGGTGGACATACAAAATTTTAGTATCTAAATGTTTGTGTTTCTATTTGTTAAAGGTTTTTCTTAATTATTATGTAGGTTAAGTGTGACTTCTGGCCTGGCTATCAGTGGCACATTTGAAAGAAATCACTACACAAAAAAAAAAGCCACCAAAAATACAGGAAATTCAAGTGGTATGGAAATGATTTATTTCCATACCACTTGGCTAGGTTTAAGGTAGCCAAGTACGCTTTAGAAATACGCATTTTCATGTTACTTGTATCTTGTGAAAACATTGTATGCATAGTGTAAGTAATGCAGTGCAGAGTTCCTTAAACTTGACTTGTGAGCTTTGAAATCATCATGTCTTCTTAGAAAATTAATTACAAATCACATATTGTAGTTTTGTGATTCAGACCCTAAAAGAAGGACTGTGGTAGGTTATTAATCTATTCATCTGAATTTGCTAGTCTTACATATTCCATATTAGAAAGCTAATTTCAGTTTGAATTCAGTTATTGTATACTATAGCGTAAACACATAATACATGGCATTTTACATAAATGCTTCTCTATGATTAGACTTCAAAGTTTCCCTTTTTACTTTAAGGATCAAGAATGATATCCCATAAAAAGTATTAAGTTGTTTCAGATTTTGATGATCTTTATTCTGACATTCAGCCTCACTGTACTTAACTATTCTTCCATATCAATTTTATTGATATGTCTGAAGGTAATAAGGTCTATTTTTCCATGCATTCTGACACGTTGTTGTCTGCTGTGGGCATTTGGATGAAGTGTTCTACTGCAGGCTCTTCATACTATAGTGAATAAATAATTTAATTCTTCTGCTTTCTATGCAGGACATCCTGACATAGTCATTGCTGTCAGTTTAATGAATTTCTTCTTTCTTAAATAAATTACTGCATTTATAGGTTTGTATTCTTATTTCTCTGTGGAGATCAGATATATATCATTAAACTCAGGCCTCTGAAGTTAGCAGCACTTTGCCCTTGAATACAAACAAGTAATTCTCTGATGGAAAGCGGTTCAACTTTGTTTTTACCTGTCTGCTGTCAAATCTATAAATGACTCATTTTGCTAATGCCAGTGGTCCTTTTACATCAGACTGCATTAGCACAACAGATGCTTTTGTAGCCAAAGGTTTCTTTTTCCAAAAAGCTCTTGGATATTAGTGTGATAAAATCATGTTAGGAATGAGGATGAATATAATTACTGCCTATTGTGTATGGCATAGCTTAAACAACTGTAACCTGATATAATTACTTTTAAATTACTTTCATGAAAATGTGGAAATATTAATTGACTTTGACATTTATCACTTGTTTTATATCAGCATAGGCTAATAAATGTCACTTGTATTGGCAGCCAAAAAGATGAAATTATATCAGATGTCGTTGGGGTGGGTTAGTGTAGCCCATGAATAAAGTCCTTTCTGCTCCATTTATTCTGTGAGCTGTGGCTTGTACGTACTGGTAATGACTCTAGGCTACACTGGTTGGAAATACAACAAGCCAAACCCGCGGTCATCTCCTGCCCAGGAAATTTGTGGCTCTCAGACTATTGCAAAATATTCCCAATATTATGCTGCTTTTTATCTTTAGGTATATGTAGTGATCTCCTCCTCTGTAAAAATGTGTGTAATTTAGCTTTATTTTTCATAATTATAGTGGACAATTTGTTCAAGGTGGAAGAATGTGTACCGACTAGAAAAGAGATCCCCCTGTGGGGGCTAATTGTTGGGTGCCTGTTGGGAGGGGGTTAGGATCATAAAAAACTTTAACAATGAGGATAAATTTAAAGGCCAGAGGAAAGGATTGTGATGATGGAAGGGCAAGAAAAAGATTGGAGGCGACTTGAACAAGGACATGGGTGGTTTTCCATTTCAGAGTGATGTGAGGATTGTAAAGGCTGTGGGCTGACAGTTCATTCTGGTTTCCAGTCACTTACTATTTGTTTTTCTAGGTTTTATCTTCTCTTTCTTAAATATGAATGTCATGCAGCTTTATGTTCTTAGCTTGTTGACTGTTTTGGCAGGCCCTACCTTAGAACTCTGTGGGCCAAATTTAAATCTGGTAGTTCCGTTCAACTTGTGTCTTAAAACATTTATTTATGAAATAGCACCCAAAATCTGTCATAGTAAAATGGGCAAATATTAAAGATTTTTTTAATAATGTATGCTTGGGGACAGTTTTTCTGTGTGCTGGTGACTGCTTCTTGTAAATTTTGATAGTTTGACGGTGCTGAGCTGATATTTTTCTTCCAAAGTGGCTACCATGAAGGAAGCCCCTCAGGGACATGAGGCTACTGTAGACTCTTAGAAAGCAATGTTGTGCTTGATTAAGTTTAGATGGATGATGGAGTGATGTAGTAAAATCATTTTTGTTAAGGCGTAATATAACATGGAATACAACGTAGTACCATTGGGACTGATAAAAATGAAATACTAAAGAAAAACTGTGCCCTTACATAGCTTTCAGCAGCAGACACAATAGATGTAATTTAGTTGTGTGGTGCTGGAAACGTAATATTGATTTACCATGAATCAAGAGGAATAGCTTGTACCTTGCCTCGTTCTGTGGATTGCAGCAGTCTTGGTGAAATGCGTTACCTAAACATGGTACTGTAAGAGAAGTCCTTCTTTTTCATAGCGATGGGGAGGCAATTGTAGCCAGGTAGAAAAATCCAGTTACATGTCTAAATGGCGAGCTGAGAGATACTTCATGTGCTGTTGCTGGGAACTGCCAGTTTTATATGTACTTAACTCTTACTTTTTGAAAAGAATGATTTCTTGAAAGCTAGCCCTCACGTAACTTGCATAAAATTGAAGGCAGTGGAATGAGAGAAGTTTTGGGCAGAACTTGCACAAAGAACTTCATCTTTTTGTGTAGCATTCGTGTACCACAAGATAATCAGATTTTTTTTTCGGTTAAAAAAAAAATCAGACAAAATAGCATTTGAGGTAAAGTTGCAATGACTTCAGGGAAGGTTAGTCTGGTTACTGCATGGCATGTAACTTCTTTCTATTTTTGACTTCTTTCCAAGAGGCAGTAGTTTTCTTGGTCTTTACTAGGTAAATCACTGGATGAAGCGATTTCCATTCCTTGCTTGTGTTTTTCTGGCAGACAGTATAATGCTAACAAAGTTTTACTAACTTCACCTTTCAACTAGAAACTGCTGTGTTTTCTTACTGTTTAAGTGGTTGGTGTATGGCTTCCATTCATTTATTCCCTAATCCTCAGGTGACCTAGTTTCTTCCTGAAGTAAAATGAATTTAAATGCCCTTAATATAGACACTGATATTTTAAACAAAGGAGGCTAGTATTGCTGTCTTGGGTTCTTGAAAACTCTGGTTTCTTGGGTCTCTTTATGCGCTGGTCACTGGTATCAGGTGAGAGTATTTCCAGAAACGACTACATATTTTTATTTTTATTTTTGAACTTCCAAAAATTCCCCATTGTAGGCAAATTACAGCCTTCTCACCAGAGGGCTTTGCCTCCCTTCATTATTCCTTGCTTATCCTTAAGCCACAGTGCGCCGATCCTAGTTGTTCTGCAGGCGAAGTCAAACAGCATCACAGAAGTGTGCATGTTGTATAATGGGAATTGAAAAGAGGCTTCATACGTAAGTTTCTTCTATTTTCTGAAAACTTTGGAGTTTAATAACAATCATTTCAATAATCTCCACTTTTCTTTCAGGAAGTGAGCTTGATTAGAGGGCTGCTAAATTAATGGCAGCAGGGTGCATTGTGCAAATGAAACCTGACCACTTGAGAGGAGAAATGATATTTTAAATGGAATGGTTGCATTTTTTTTTTCCCAGCCAGCCAACTCAATTTTTCCCCAAGTATTCTTGCTGAAGAATTAGTACTTCTAACCTCCTAGGAGGCAGATTTGAGAAAGCATTAAAATAATTCCCTTTGGTATTTCAAGAGCCCCCTGCTCTCCTGAAAAAAAAAATACAGAAAGCTATTTAGCTGTAAAAATAAAAATAGGCTACCTTTGTATGTGGGCTGGGCTTTTGGGTCTTTGATTGTGTGTATGGAATTGGTTGATTTGGCTTTTAATTGTGTAAAAAAAAAAAAAAAAAAGAAATGAATGCTGTTTG
>Ga0065711_1003746_pt1 | contig 31795 bp, 11 predicted proteins | sample Hoacrofraction12_FD_59098 | JGI IMG/M metagenome (GOLD analysis project Ga0065711, IMG submission 59098) | Hoatzin crop microbial communities from Cojedes, Venezuela - Epithelial fraction 12 v2 (version 2) | ecosystem: Host-associated > Birds > Digestive system > Esophagus > Crop | place... | reverse complement strand
CAGGACCCTGCATTTGCCTTTGTTGAACCTCATCAGGTTCCCCTCTGCCCAACTTTCCAGCCTGTCCAGGTCACGCTGAATGGCAGCACAGCCTTCTGGTGTATCTACCACACTTCCCAGTTTGGTGTCATCATCAAACTTGCTGAGGGTACATAAGCATTAAGGTAAGCTAAGATGTCCGGTAGAGGCACGTATCTCCTTTCCAACAGCACTGTATTCAACTCGCCAATGCACAGCAAAAGCCTGAGCCTAACAACAGGAAAAATGAATGGAGGAGTTGTGTGTTCGCATTTGCGGCATGATCAGCACTGCCTTAGTCATTAAAACATATGTTCTTTGCTAATTTTGTTGTAGCTTGTATTGAGTAAACAGTACTAAGTACATACCTTTGCCCCTTATACCAATCAAAGTAAGAAGTAATCACAAATTAATATATTTTCAGGGAGAGGTGATCATGGGAAATGTATTTCTGCAGCACCAAAAAGGAGACAATAAAACAGCTAACATTTGTAAAGCACTCTGCGGAGATACAGGTCTAGGTAGGAAATCAAGATGGGTTGGACATACAGAAATATTTGGCAGATCCCTCACGTGTTTAAGTGGATGCTGGTGATGACCTGCAGAAAGGAACTACAACAGCAGGAAGTGCAGAAACAACCTCCACCAGCCTCCCATATGCTCCGCTTGTTGCACAGCTGAGGCTTCCTTCGCAGCGCAGAGGCAGCATCATAGACAAGTATAGCTGAGACATGAAGAGCAGTACATCCTCCACTAATGCATTAAGTATATCCTAAGGCTTAATGCACTCAATTTAGAGACTCTACAGGTGCTCCAGCACCTACCACAGCTGCCAGGAGACTGCAGAAATTGCCAGGCAGTTCTTCCACCCCAAACATGCTAGATCTCAAGGGAGGAGCTTCCATTTCTTCAGCCTCTATCACTTCTTTGAGCAAAGTCAAACTCTAGCTTGGAAATAAACTATTTCACTTTCCAATTGCAGGACACAATTTAGATGTGTGTCACCACTGAGAATAAATTACCTTAAAAAGCACCTGGAGGTCATTAGGTTTATCCTGTTCTTAATTGCTTATTTTTGTTCTATATCACCCATTTTTAAGCCTTTGTTTTATTTATTTCATTGAACAGATTTTTCTTTGCATCTGGTTGAATTTTTGCCAGCCTTGTACTCATTAGATAATCTATATTCTTTGATAATTTAAAGACCCTGAAACCAGAAAACAAAGTACTTTGCAACAGAGCAGGTTACCTTTCAATACTGTGTATCATGGTCACACATTCAAGTTCAAAGACTAGCAAGTCCAGTTAAGCATCTAATTATGTTGATCAATGCCCGTGTCCATTTAAATACACGTGTCCAGAGTGAGGTCACTTTCTGTGGTCTTTTATTTAGGTACACAATTATTGATTTTTTTTTTTAAAAAAACTTCATGACCATAAACTGCACGTGATATTTCTTTCCACTTTCCTATTTTCTTAAGTACCTCTATTAATATTTCTGCTTTACCAAGTATCAGATATTGAGACTTTTTAAATGCAGAGTATAATTGAGTTCTCAGTTAAGGAAACAATAACCCAGGCAAATACGCAGTTCCAGATATATTTTAAAATTTTTATTTCTAAGTAACATGCATTATGTTTATAAATTACTGGTCTGATAAAAATTACTTCGCCAGTACACATTTACCTCTGTTTTCAGTCATTTTTAGCAAGCTCTTAGGCAGAAATGGATGACTAAGGCATGAGAAATTCCAAAACACATAGATGTATATAAATCAAGAAGAAAGCAAAACTACCACTGTTACATCTTAATTTTGTAAGAGGACAGCAAATTACAGCAAATAACTTTCATTATGATGAGATTTCTGTGGCAAATATTTATGTTGAGGACTTAGTTTGTTTTTTAAAATAGCGCTTTTATCTGAATATGAAGATAAGTCTTATTTCAAGAAGTGATATTTGTTGGATATAAACTTCAAAACAGAACTCTATTTTATTCATTTGAAAGTATAAAAATCTGATAACCAACACCATTCCTAAATACTTAGACCTCCTGAAGTGAGATATCTTATATATACGGGATAATACTTGGTTATAAAATCTGCACTTCACTTACTACCTTTACTGCAGCTTAACAGTTTCAGAAGGCATCCATTCTGTATGTTTTACATGTAAAAATTAAATTTTATATCCCTCAAGCCAAAATATATGGACAATCCACACCATGGCTGATCTCTACTAAATTCCTCAGCAGTTTTATGGGTTCCTAATAGTTTAAATAAAAAGAAATAATTTAAATAAAGAGAAAGCCATGTATAGTTATAACCTCGCACGAATGATGTAATTTAATACTGCTAGCTCAACATAAGTCAGTTGCTTAGGAAGTATTTCATGGATTGTCACATGAAAAACTTAAGGATTCTTTAACCTGATAGAATTGCGTATTTTGTGGAGAAACTGTTTCACTATGGTCAACAGGTTCTGCTGGTGTGTAAGAAATACTGCTTCAAACCGTTGCTTGGCATAGTAATCCTCAGAGGAAAAGTCTACATCATCAAATTCCTACAAGAAACACGCACACATCTACATGTTGGATTCTACCCCTGTGGAATACCATCTGTAGGCTTTAGGTGATAATATGCAACAGGGCAACACACGAGAAACAAAGCTAGTGATTCATTTAAATAGAAATAGTTCAACACAGCCTTCTCTCATGACACATTAAATACGATAGGCAGAAGTGGCAGGGTGCTAATTACTCTGGTGATGTGATCCATTTTCTAAATAGTGCGAACATCAATAATTCATCAGAAGTGGCTGTTAAAAAATTTAATGTCTGACAATCCAGGCCTGGCAAATAGGAAGATAGGCTTTTGTGTCTACTAGTTGGCATTCAGAAGTTTTCTGTTCATTATAAAATATAAATGCATTGTTCCTACTTGAGGCGGTTTAGATTATGAAAGATGGCAGTTGCATAATGTGTCTAGTTTTGATTGTTTCAGGTAGGAAGGCAGAACCCAGCAGACAGAAATACAGATCTCATTTAATGTAAATGAGTTTTACAAATACATTTAATAAAGTCTGAATGGTTTCTGCTAATAGCAGCAGCCCAATTACAAGGAAGTGAGTATAGCTACATAAACATAAAAATATGGAGTAATCAGATGGTTCTGCTGGCTGAATACTGCACTTCCAGTTAAGAAAAATCCCCTGCTTATTCAGAAGAGCTTAATTTGGCTGTTAATGTTGGCATCAACATTTCATGAAGAGAGCATTAATGACTACAAAGTCAAAGTATATTGCAGAAATGGACTGGTAAAGCATCATCTTTGCATATGTGGATTTCTAGCTTTTGGATTTCTGCAGCTGTGCAGACAAATATAGTAAATGATAAAAGCCTTTCTGTTTAGCCTTGGCTGAGTGTAATTTGCAAATATGTATTGTTTGAATAGGAAAGGTTAAAAGGGTGTTGCTGTGTCTCCCAAAAAATTAGGACATAAGTACCTGTACAAACTACAGCGCCAAAGAAAAGCATTACAGCTCAGCTATTCAAAAGTATTTAAGCACTTAACTCCCATTCTGGCAAGTACATTCTCTCGAAATCAGTGACAATTAGGTGTTCAAACAAGAATTAGGTTCTCAAATAGCTTTGTGGATGTGGGCCTATGTCCCAGACTGAAACAGGTTAAAAGCTTCAATTAGAATATAAGTGGATCATAATCTAATAGTCCAACTACAAGAAAATGGGTTTAGGAATGCTATTTCTGTCCTTAACTGCTCAAACAAAATTTTAATGAAGGTCTTATAAAACAATCTCACCATACACAAACTGCTTAAACCCTCAAATCCTTGAATCATCAATATTTCAGTCCTTGTGACTTTTTTCACCGTAGACCAACAGAGCTTTGTGTTGTTTTCCAAGTCCCAAATGTAATCCTTCATTAAAATTTAGATTGATCCCTAAAGATACTTCACACATTCTTGCCTCAGAACTGATAATTGAATTTTATCAGTCATTTGAGTGAGATAGATGCTGAGGGTATGTTTGAACTATTTGCCACATTCTGTGATGCACACTGCATTTTTGCTTTCTTGCTAAAATTTCTGTGACGTGAGCTGGAATTCTTGGTTTCTCCTAATTCAAAGTAATAGATTCCATCTTAACATCAGATAAACTCCTTTCAAGGGCAAGCTTCCGCTAAACAGAGTACACTGCATTAGCCCTGGACTAACTAGTACCTACAGATACCAGTGATCTTAAATGATTCTGGTTTACGCTTTTGAAAGGGAACATATTTTCTCCTATTTACTTACCCAGACCACTTCCAGGGTAGATCAAGCTCAAATTCAAGACATTGTACACATAGTCACATCTCAAATCTTTGGAGAAAGAGGAAATTATTTGTTTTTCTTAGAATGGGTCTCTACAAATTCAGAAATATTTTCTCAAAACTTAGCTCATAACAGCTTATGTTATGGGTGGTGGTGGGTGATGTTGTAACATGTATCCACTGTAAAGCCAAGATCTAAGTGGGCTGCATGCACATCAGGAAAATTATATCCATGAACTCTGCTGGAAGAACAGTTTTCAAAGAACTGTAAACTGGCAGAAAATCATGCCAGGCAAACTGTAGAAAATATCATTCCAAACTCCGCTTGTATACTGAAACAGAAGAAAGGCCGCAAAAAATCCCACTAAAATTAGTCTACTTAAATTATTCTAAGCAAACCATTCCCAAAAATCTTACAGTATATCTGAAATGTTGAAAGAAATTAGTCCCCACTATTTGTACAGAGATGATACTTTGCATGCACTCCTACTGGAAATGCCCAGCCCCTGTAATTAAAGGCTGACTTTAATGTTTTACCTTCTGTCCGGATCATTTAATGTTTATTAAATACAGTGGTTAATACTTAACCAACTTTTATAATTGCTTTTCTCTGAAAAATATATCAAATTTATTTTTTTTTCTAGTCAATAAACCGATGACTGGGAAAAATAACGATACGTTTTCATGCTTTTAGATTTATTATTTATTTTTATTCTTGACAATTATGGGCATCCTCCCCAAATACTGTTTTGCTGATGGTCCAGTCGCTAAATTTTTGAGATTACTTTGAGAAGGCAAAATCTTTATGCCAATACAAAAAAAAGCATAGAAACTCCAGAGATTATCACCACTCTTCCCTAGGGAACCAATCACATTTGAATAAGAAATAAAAAGGATAAAAAAATAGCAAGAAGCAAGGGGAAAAAAATAACAAGGAACAAAGATATCCATTGAGCCATGTACTGTGACCCCATCACTTCCGACTACATAAGCAAGGTCATGAAAGGAGAGGTCACCTGAAAATTCTGGTAGTTCAGCATTTGGTATCTGTTGAGTGTTTACTTATGGCTTATCATGTTTTCAAAGCAAGACTAATGTCCCCAGATAGTGTTGGACACAAACTGGAGGCACAAACTTTTTCACTGAACAAAAACCTGCGAATTCCAACTGCAGCTGGTTTGAGAGCTGCGTTTCTTGGAAGAAGTCCAGTATTTCAGAAGTCAAAGATGAAAAACAATTAAAAGTGTAATTCAGTAGAAAAATAAAATTAAATTTCACAATAAAATTAATTATTCCATTATGACAGATTTGTACTGCATTTTATGTGGAATTATATTGATATGTCTGTATAATATTACCTGTGTCTAAATAAAACCAGATTTTAGTAAAGAATATTTCATTTTAAGAATGTTACATTTTTATTTTTTCCACTTGAAAAACTATATTGTTATAAGCTTATAATCTTAGCAATCCACTATTCTGAAAATTAGGAGTACCAAACTCTATTCTGCTCAGTATTTTATGGAAGACTTCTGTAAACACGGCTTCCCAGTCCAACTTAACCCTGAAAATGTTTTAGAAGACATTTGCTAGTTTGCATCAGCCCAGATGACCATCACCTAGTACACTTCCAGCTGCTTCCCTGAGGCTACTCTAGCACAGATTCCTTTTGCCTGTACTGCAGTCGTTACTTTGCACTGCTTACCAAAGTCTTAGCAACTTTTTCTTTAATATTTAATAAAGTTTTCTTTAATATTGTTCTTTTTCTCAGTTTTCAGATGAAATGCTGTGCCTGTTCAAAACGCTAGATATTTGGTGTTTTTTGAAGTATTCCTTTGTGTTATCACCTACTGAATATGAATACAGAATGTAACAGGTTAACTTTGAAGAAGTTCCTAGTGCCCAGTTTCCAACTACATCATTTGAAGACTTACATAAAGACTTACTACCTTTATTATTTTTTCCCTGCAGAAGTTAAAACATTTTCTGTGTAAATATCTGCCTTTTATTCCTCAGCAGGTGGTTAAAGCTTTGCTTTTGTGATAACTCTAAAGGTCATCTTTGTCAGGCAGCATTAAAAGAAATCATCTTTCACAGATGTTTGTTTCCATAGCAGACTACAGAAAAGCCATCAGAACATTACTGTGATTTTGTTACCTTTGGGGAGTGTTTATTATTTAGCTGTCATCATTAAAAATTCAAAGCAGCGGATTGGCAAGGCAAGCTTAAACAGGGTCCCCCCCCCACACATATTTATGGCTAAACAATTGTGAAAATAGGCTTAAAAAAAGTGAAGAGAGGATAGGCTGCCCTTAGAAACAGCAACTTTAGTCACTAACAGCTGCAAATCTGATTTTAAAAAGCCACAGATTAGTGATTTTTATTCCAGAAACTTTACCCAACATAAACCTAGGTAATTATAACAAATGGCATAGAGGCAGTAATTTGAACAGCACATTAATCTGCAGAGCAACACTGAAATATGGGGATGACTAAGTCCTTTTTTTTTTTATACTTTAAAACAAGAATTCTTCATTGTGCACCATTAAGCCACCATCAAACTCCATGCATTAGAGTGATATCAGATAACATATGTAGTATGACCAAACCTTTTACTTTTGCTACAGAAATCCTGTAGATGTTAATTAGGGACTTCAGAGTCATTCCATTGGTTTGAAGCCAAGACCATGTTCAGGAGATAACACAGAATCCAACCTGCTATATCTCTCCTTTTTGCCAATACTCACAGCTGCTCAAAGAGGCTGAGAGGTGAGAGAACAAGAAGCTCAAAACCATTTTTCCATCATTGCCACATTTCCAGAAGGCACTCTACAGCCCAGTGCATGAGCTCCACATAAGGCACTTTTTAAATTTTTTTCCTCAAAACTGAATTTACAGTTATTTTCCTATATTCTACAAGTTTTTAGTAGTAGGAAGTTGTCCAGCGTGGCCAGTGAGAGATACTAGAAAGAGGGGAGTACCTGAAATCTTACCCTTTCCCAGGTTTAGACAGGGATTTACAGAACTTAGAGAGGGCCTCTATGTGAGATAAGGCTTGTCAGCACACATCTTTTGACGAAGGTATCTAACAGCATTCCTTACTAAGAAGGAAAGACAATAAAAGCAAGCAAGACAAAACACAGACCAAACAGTTCTATTCACCTACCTCACTGTTTTGTGTACAGTGGTTAAAGAATCCACAGAAAAACCAAGAAATCTGAATTGAACTAAAAGGACTGAAACCTGCTCCTAGGGTCCTCTACCCAAACCACCAGCTGTTTAATCATGAAGGTGCTCCTCCTACTGAAGCCATGATACAGCACAGGGAAAAGCTTAAGGCCTGTAAATTTAAATTAGTCATGCCTATTAACCAATTAACATTTAGTTAATTATTTCCAACCCACATCTTATTAAGTCTCTGGAGCTGAGTCTAGCTACCCAGATTCCCTCTGTCATCAAAGGAACAGAAACAGCACCTGCCTCTGCAAGGAACCACTCCCTGAGGGCCTCTCTCTGTATCACCATGGTGTATAGAGGGAGGAGAGAACAAGTTTTCCCTCAACTTAAACACCTCCAGTAGGTAGCTAAAGTTTGTAGGGATGAAACTGGGCTATAGGATCAGTAAGCATAGAGCAAGACAAAGTTACATTGGGTTGGCTGAGCCAACATCACCATTTGTCTCATTTAATCTGGAAATGTGCCTACATAGCAGGCTGAGTTACATCCCTTCCTGAGGAATTTGATGGTCAAAGTGGATGTCCCTGTAAGAAAATTCGTTTATTCAGCCACCTAGTGAAAACTAGTGAATGACCTAATATATATGTGTATGACATAAATCTTCTGTTGACTATTTTTGTAATGCACCTGCCAGTCACGTACAGTATATTATAAAACTCAGACATCTCAAAAACAAATATCCATTCTTCATGTGAACAGGAAAGGACACCACCACAATCTCTATCTGCCTCGGAGTTTATCCAGAAACATGAAACCTATAAAACCTTCTTGCTGAAATTTGAGGACAGAATCAACGCACAGATCATTGACAAAGAAATGAAAGTATTTTGCATATTCAAAGGAGAAGTGTGATGTTTGAAGGCTTGAGGGTTTTTTGGTTCTGGCCAGTATATACTGTTAAAATCTTGCAGCTCCTAATTAGCAAATTCTCTTGCAGAGACAGGAAATGATCCCTCTTAGACTGTATAGAAGCGACAGAACATTAACATTTCTGTTCCAGATGGATACCCAGTGGTCAGCTTGATAGAAAATAAGGTGTCTTTTACAGACTCTATCATGTACTCTGTTTCCAAAATGTTGTTCCATTTTTCACACCATTACTGAATGCCCTAATATGTGCTTTTTCTCAATTCAGCAGTTGTGAGAGAAGCAGACACCAAATTATTCTGAAGGGCCCTAATTAATGCTGCTTTCCACCTGTGAAGTTTGGGTCCCCTTCCCCTTTCATTCTGCAGTCAGCTCTGCTGCAAGCTTGTGCAGAGATGCTCTGAAGTCAATCAGGTTTCATGCAGGTGTCCCAACAGGCAGCAACAATACATTACTTAACACGTGAACGGGTTTGTAGGTGCGTGAGGCAATGGTGTGTGGTGATGGTGTGGCTGAAGCCTTATACATGTTTAACATTAATGCCTCTCATAATAATTTATTATTCCCTCTCACTTCTAGGCTCTTGGCAACTTCACCTCAATTTGGAGACTGTTCATGGCTCCTATCATCCGCCAAGAGAAAGGCAGCGAAGGAGGTGCCACAGTTCACCTAGGATCAAGAATATCCTCTGAAGGTGCTTATTTTTCTCTCTGTTGTCTCCAGAGAAAAAAAAATTCCTAATGTAGACACCCTAGTCAAGTGCTTAACATTAGCTTGTGACAGTCAGCCACATCAATTATCCTCTTTGCTTTTCAAGTTGCTATGAACTATAAGCATATACATTTGCTGAGGGAGCAGTGGTTATATCTGACAGATTGCCCCAAAATTAAGAAAATTCCAAAGTAATGGGTCTATAGAGCACAGCTATTTTAGATAATTGTATTGTTTAATTTCAGTAATGGCATTTTTAAATGAATACTGGCACATCAGTTGAAAAGTATCTGTATTTTTCTGTTCCTTCTTCTGGCTGCCCATGTTGTTGTAGTCATTGTCTGGTAATAACAACAAACTACAGAGCACTGGAAAAACAAACTGTTATTGTCTGAGAAGTTTCAATAAGGGAAAACTCGCCCTTTGCTAGAAACACACTTAAAATTTCTGATATTGTGACTTTATTTATGAAATATGGAGAAGAGAATAACACAGTTAAAAACTACCTTGTTAACTCTGCTTTTATTGCTAAAAATCCTCCTAGAAAGTATTTCCAGACACATGAAGGATGAGAAAGTGATTGTGAATAGTCAGCATGGATTCAGGAAGGGGAAATCATGCTTGACTAACCTGTTAGTCTTCTACAATGAGAAGGCTACCTTAGTGGATGAGGGGAGAGCCATGGATGTTGTTTACCTCAACTTTAATAAGGCTTTGGACAGTATCTGCCATATGACCAGTGGCACAAGGTCCAGTTGGAGGCAAGTCATGAGTGCTGTAACCCAGCGCTCACTGCTGGGCCCAATACTCTTCAATATCTTCATTAATGACCTGGGTAATGGGATAGAAAGCATCCTCAGCAAGTCCACAGATGATACAAAACAGGGAGGAGCAGCTGATATGCCAGATAGCTGTTCCATCTTTCAGAGTGACCTGGACGTCAAAGACCTGCAGTTCAGCAAAGGGAAGTGCAAAGTCCTGCACCTGGAGAGGAACAACCCCAAGCACCAGTGCATGCTGGGGGCTGACCAGATAGAAAGTAGCTTTGCTGAGAAGGGCCTTAGGGTCCTGGGAGGCAGCAAGCTGACCATGAGCCAGCAATACACCCTTGAAGCAAAAATAGTCCAAGAGTATGCAGTCTGCATGAGGAAGACCATTGCCACCATGTGGAGGCAGGCAATCCTTCCTCTCTGCTCAGCGCTGATGATGCCACATCTGGAGTTCTCGGTCCAGTTCTGGGCTTCTCAGTACAAGCAAGACATGGACTTATTTGGGTGTGTCCAACACAGGGCTGAAAATGTGCTTAAGAGACTGGAACATCTCTCATATGGACTGAGAGGGCTGGGACTGTTCAGCCTGGAGAAAACAAGACTCATGGGGGATCTCGTCAATGTGTACAAGTACCTAATGAGAGAAAATGAAGAAGAGGGAGCCAGACTCTTCTCGGTAATGCCCAGAGACAAGACATGAGGCAATGGGCACAAACTGAAACACATGAAACTCCGTCTGAAAATAAGAAAACACTTTTTTACTGTGAGAGTGGTGAAACACTTGCACAGGTTGCCCAGAGTGGTTGTGGAGTCTCCACTCATAGAGATATTCAAAACCCAGTTGGACACAACCCTGGACAGCCTTCTCTGGCTGACCCTGCTTCAGCAGGGATCATCTCAAGAGGTCCCTTCCAACCTAAATGATTCTGCATTTCTATGGAAAATTAGTCAAGAAATCTCTGACTACTTCTGTCATTACAGAAGCTATTCCTGCTAAGATACAAATCTTTTATTTCAAACATATAAACAAAATGGAGTTCAGATATTAAATTTACTACAAATCTCCCTTGTGATTGCAGAAATGTTGTTTATTCACTTCATGTTCTTTAGTCCAGTTTTTATGTGTATAATTCTCTAATTATCTGGGGAGGAACAACCCCAAGCACCAGTACATGTTGGGGGCTGACCAGCTAGAAAGTAGCTTTGCTGAGAAGGGCTGAATATGCTTTTAACTAATTAAAATATATTCATAAAAATTTTTAAACTAACTATTCATGTCATAGGCAATTTTTTTTTACCTGAAAAGCCTGACTAAAACATGTATCTCTAGACAAAATTCAACAGACAAAAATGAAACACTCTCCAGGCAGGCACATGAGGTGGAGCAGGGAGACGGAATCAGCTGAGCGACAATAATTCAGACTAGCTAAGGATCTTCTGTCTTATCTTGAACAACTCAAAGTCTTCCTTTGTGGATATGTAGAGAAGAGCTAATACAGTTCATACAGGTAAAGAGGAAAAGGGTAAGGTAACAAAGTAAGCCAAATTCTATCACTAAATGGCAAAAAACATTACACGGAGCACCAAAACTCCCTGGAGCCAACAAATGCAGGGTCAGAATTGGGGCTTTTGCTAGTGTAGCTCGAAGGGGGAGAGGTAAAAATAGTGGGAATATACAGCTGATAAATGGGATAAATTCCCTTAAGTCAGAATGCATCTCTTAAGCTGTCTAGCAAAGCAGTTTATGAAAAACTTGCATTCGAAATATGAGACCTGTTGTCTCCAGACACTCTCCAAAAAACAAATAAGTTCTGTTACTTTATATTCTCGTGCTTGTAAGAGTCTGCTTAACCCATTCTCTACCAACTTCAATGTTGCATCTGGAATTCACAAAGTTTTTTATTCGTCTGTAGGGCTCCCTCTTTCTCTGCCTCAGTTTCTCATTTATTACATGGGAAAAATCACATTTTCAAACTTGACAGAAATGTTGCTACTACAATATATTAAAGGTTGAGGCTTTTAGATATTTTATTGATACAGACTGTAAATATAATAAGTAGTTCTATCATCTGTATTTATAAACACAGTAATGGAAATAATTGTACAATTATCTTTGAATTCCACTTTCAGGAAACCATGGTGGTATTTGTAATTTGTTTACTTTATTCCCACAGAAAAAATGGCCCCTGTAGTGCAAACTACAAGAAAATAAACTAAAATGCTGCCTTTCCTGTAGCAGTCTCATTTGTCTCCTGCCTGCTCATATGCTATATTTTTAAATTCCATTTTCCCTATTTGCATTCTTTTGAATTCATCTTTACCCTGCCAGGTTCTCCAGTTCCATTCTTTTATTTTTAAATAAATAATGGAAAATGAGATGATTTGGGGTTGGGGGGACTGGGAGATTCTGCCCACTAGCTGATATCATTGCTCTGTATAGCATGTGTTCTCAAAAATGTGGAAGCATGACTGAAGAACTTGAAAAAGTACTCCTAAAAAAAATTCTGCAAACCTAAAGCTGCAGCCATCTGGAGCAAGAGTGATGCCTGCCATGAACTTACATACCTCAGACTCTGAAAGGTTTTCAAGCTGAATGAATTCGCATCTGTCAGAGAAACAGGCAGACTTTCATGCAATGGAACGAAACATGGCAATTAGATGCAATTAAAATTGTAATTAGAGAGCCATGTCTAGTGTGCTCACAGTAATTTGGGATCATTTTTTTTCTGGTACAGACAGAAACGAAGGCCCAGTCTAGAATGGTGATAGATCTAATGTCTCCTGGTAGCTGCTCCTGGGGAGCTCATCCCTTCCCTGGGAATGGCTCTTCCTGGCATGACCCCATGCACGGCCAGCTGTTGTTGCTGCCAGAAAGCTATTTGTGTCTTTGAAGCCCAAGAGCAATTGTTTCGGGTTCTTGGCTGTATACCTTTATTAAATAAGTTTACCTGCTTTCTAGATTTCCAGCCTAGATTGCCTCTTAATATACAGGATATATAAAAAGCAAGATGCATGCTGTTTACGAATGCTGATACTCACTGGAAATCCGTGTCAGCCATGTACTCCACGCCTGCTGTGTTTGGTTGGGAGTACAGGCGGATGCTGCAGGCAGCGTAACTGAAACTTCAATCTAGGAGTCTGCACTGAGTTCCACAGGAGCAGAGGAAAGCTACCCAGTGCACACATATTCAGGATGCAGACAGATTTGCCATGGGAGAGGCAGTCGGGTGAGGGGGACTCCAGTCTCCCCCCAGCAGCATGAGCTGGTGTGCTGATCGCTCAGCAATGAGACAGGGGACCGGATGGCTGATGCTGTTATAGGGGCCACTAGACTCTGGCTCCATGCCCAAACATCCTCAGTGAAGAATTACATTATTTTTAGTATATTTTATCATGTATGATACTGCCTCTTTTTTCTCTTCCTGAGAATTGTGATTGGCTGCGTTAAATGTTTAGATTTAACATGTATATGGAAATGAATATAATATAAAATGGAAAGAGTAAAAAGCAGCTAAAAAGGCATATATTTTACATATTTTTTTTCACAGTAAGGAAAACTGATGTTTATTTATGCCGATCTAAAAGAAAGTAACAGGTAAACTATGCTTTCTTTAGAAGCTTTTAGAATTTATAACAATTGTGTTTCTAGAATTTAGCTATTTAATGAAGACGCCATTTAAACTATTTCAAAGAACCTGATCAAATTTATCTATCTGCAAGAGACCTAATATCTTTATGAAAGCTTTGGCTTTAGAGATATGAATGCCATTATAGAAGAGCACGGCGCAACGTTACTCATCTTGACAAGTTCAAGGCAATGATGGATGACTTCTGAGAGAAAAATCTGTCGCTATAGTTTGTGTAGTGCTAAAAGGAAGTGCCAATAAATAAGACGCTGAGTTCAGACAGCGGTGTTCAGAAACACTGTGGTATTGTTTGCATGTGTTATACAAAATCATTTTTAATAAATGTCGTCAAAGAAAACTAAGCTCATCAGCTGTCATAACAGAATGACATATATTGTGCACAAAGGTGTACTCTTGTAAATTTAAAACTGAGTCTTCAGTAGTAGAAAAGGCAGTAAATTAAAAGCAAACATCTCTTCTGAGTTCCCTTTTGTTCCCAGGCAGAGACAATTGCATGATAATACAACCAGGGTGCTATATAACAGCTCTAACAGTTTAGCAAAAAATCAGTTCATTAGCTGTAAGTTTAAATGGTTTTCTAAGTTTAACGAGCAAATTTCTGTCATCTGCTATTTTAGTTCTTTGACTAGGAAGACTAGGATTCTCTTGCAGAAGGCAAATCTGAGGGAACAGAGTTGGTACAAAAAGAATACTCTCTGACTAGGTTTTTTCCTCTTAACAGAAGACTGCCAGAATGGTCCACTGGCATGAGGAACGACGAGTGCCCTCAAGCTGAGTGGGAATACCAGTCAATGTCCTCTGAGCTTCTCCCCTAGCCTCCAAGCTGGGAAGTAAAATATGTTAGCTGAGAGTTGCTTAACTTGAATTTCAGATAGCTTGCTTCACTCTGCAGCTGGGATAGGCTATGAAGATACGTGTGAGCTGTTCCTGTAGCTTGGCTGACAGGCAGAACCTTGTCAGGCGGCAGTAACACACCCAAGATCTAACACAGGCTTGTACCCTGCGTCACGCACAGGTTGGCTTTTAGCTCATGTCTCCTGTCTGCTGCAGCCAGAGAGCCCAAACTTCAGCCCTGGCAAGTGCAAATTAGCCGATGACAATTGTGTCCTTTGGCTGGGGTCACAGACACTTACAGCTTACTTTGAAACCTGTGATTTTTTTCATTCAAGGATGATCTTGTACAATACTGTAAGTGGTTTATTCTTTTTAGTGAACACATAGCAAATTAACGAGTTCAGAATGGTTATTGTTTTATGAAAAATGCGTCTGAGTGCAGAGCTGTTATGCAACTGTCATCATGAAGAAGAGCAGGATTTTCAAAAGCATCTTTCAAAGCAATTCCATTAAGAACATGTGATGCTTTTAATCCATTAGCTCCTTACTTCTGATGTGAATTCCTGACTGCTTGAAGCTGGTGGCGGAAACTCCAGACACCTCAGGGAGGCCACAATTTCACTCCTGACATGAGTAAGCTTTTCCAGTTCTAATAACAATGCAAACATTTGCTACTTACATGCTGTATTTTTCTGCATTTCTCTCCTTGTGACATCACTAAGTTTAAAGAGATTGTTACACGGTGGATGTGGATTTTGCCTCTCTCTCTATTTTAAGAATATCATCTTTCAACCAAGCGTTTTGCTCATGGCAAAGAACCAAGTACCAATCTGAATTACGTATGTACAAGTGCAAAGAGAATGATCTCAGAGCTGAAAAAGATACTAAAAAGCTAAAAATGTACTGAAAAATATACTGACTTAATGATAAATATAATTCATCATAAATGGTGTTTTTTCAAAAGTCACAAATTGATTTACAACATGGGCCTAATAAGGAGACACCTCAAATCAAAGATAGTTATCAGATCACATTTAAAGTGTCTGAAAAACATATTTTAGAATGCAATGTCCAACTCACCATAATAAAGCCTCAGAATGATTCTTTTCACTGACATGCAGCTAAACCAGGGTACGATTCCAATGCTGCTTTGAGCAAGTCTCCCCAGGGGCATCAGTGAGATTGAGCTACAGCTATTCAGTTGTGTCCACTCACTGGCATTTTTGCACATTATCATTTTAAATAAGCCACAATATGTTGTGATCTTGAAAAATTGCTTTAAAATTGTTTGAGTTCAGTTGCATACACCCCCTTCTTCGGAATACTTCTCAGCTCATCTGCTACTCGTCTCCCAAAAGCTATGGGTACCAGTGCCTTGTTGTTTCACTAAATTATAGAACGGGGATGGCTGGGGCGCAGCCATCTCAGGACTGTGCAAGACAAATTTGGAAATACACTTTCTGCATTGTTTTATTGAATATCACCGTATGCTCTTCTGATCCATGCTGATGGCCACAATAACTCCCACAAACATGTTAGGAAAAAAAAATGAACTATTACTTTGCTATTAGGAAAAAATTCACTAATGGGCATATATGGGTTTTCATATCTAGTTCATACAAATTTAAAGACCACAGTTTGTCTCCAGTGTAAGCAAGGGGATAATTTGGCCAAAGGCTATAAAACTCATGTACTAACAATAAAAATGTGACTATCAATATTAAGTCTTTGTTATGTTCCTGGAACATGGGGAATGTTGTATCAGCTGAACAGAAAACAAGCATCCGAAAGACCTAAAATTGCATGGGAAAAAAAATAATATTGCAGAAAAGGAATGTACATCTAAAAAGCTGTTTGAAAATACTCTACAGAGTTACTTTAAATGTATAATATGTATTTTTTTATTTATATAATAACCATATTCAAAATACAAGCGTGGTAAATGGTGCTCACATACTAAATTCGGGTACATAGAGCATCTGCATTCATTGAAGTCCTGTCTCAGTAAACCCTTACTCCTTGCTGCTGGCAATGAGTCTACTTGGTCTACAGCAGTCACCAGGAGATCCTTGCCTTGTCGACTCCACACAAAGTGGCCTGTGCAACAAATCAGGGATGCAAGCTGAGAGTCTTGAATCAAGTGCAGCAAGCCTTCCAAAACACAGTTTAAAGGTTGCAACAACCAGTAAAGTTCAGTGCCTCAAAGATGGGAGGTTATCTTACTCTGCTACCTTCATTCATCGTTGATGCACAACAGTCTAAATCAAAGCAAAGTACGTTTGTAAATTTTGAGTTTCATGAATGCAAAGTTACAAAGACTTACAAAGGCAGGTGTTTGAGAGGAAAGAAGATCAGACTACGTATTGCAGCACCAGATCCAGAGATATCCCTCTTCCCTTCTGTCTCCAGCAGACAAACTCCAGACATTCATGTTATAGAGGTAAAGAGCTGGTCCCAAAGCATAGCCAGCCTTTCAAGGGTGCATTTTATGGGGAATAAATGTTAGGACCATGAGGTTTTAACAGTCAACTCTTATCATTTTTTTGCCTCTTCTTAGTCCAAATGTCATCAGGAGGAAATTTGACCTTTGATTTCAGAAAATGATTGTGCTGACATTTCGCTAAACCCTAAGGAGAATCTCAGCCCATTTTGAAGATGAGTAGAATTTGTCACCTGCACAGGCAATAGTCTAGTCCTGAGATGGCCGTCATGTGAGATGCTACCAGATTTTTATTGAGATCAGACACGATGGTAACCAGAAAATTTGAGGTGATTATGGTCTTGGACATAATAATCCAAGGCCTTGTCTTTGAGATGTAGAATGACAGACATGTTTAAGCATAACTGTTGTTTTCAGTTGTTACAAAGACAGTGCTTCCCTGAGGAAGTGCACACACTGCAAAGTGAAAAAAGAGTTTTGTTTTATTTATTTAATTCAAATATAAGAAAAATATTATTTGGGGTGGAAGTTATATTGTATTTATTCAGATGCTTTTAATTAGAAAAAGAATACTCACTTCTTGGATTCTAACTCTTGTGTGCTTAATAAAGATCTCAATATATTAACCTAGAAAGCCTGTAGGCAGCTTGCACATTTTAATAACCCAGAAGCAGCTTCCTATGGAGTGTTACAGAGTGACACATCTCTGTATTTGATTATCCAGGAATTTATTATGTGCACTAGTCCTCCAAAATTTTTCAGACTAAAACTTATTGCAGCAGAGTTTAAGCTTCAGCAGATCTACAGATTGGACTCAGAAAATACCTCCATTCAAAGAAATATAAAAATAGAACGTATGACTAATTAGAAAAGATCACCTTTTGAAATACTTCCTTGGCTACTCAGCTAATTTCCATGACCCTTTTCCCTGTAGTTTAAGAGAATTGTATTATTGCTATTCCCCAGGGATTCCATTAAAATAGATTGATCTTGTCTTTCATACAACAAAAAGGAGGCCTGAGAAAGTAATTTTATATATTTTGTAACCAACTAATTTTTGCAATACTTTCAGTACTCCGCTTAATCTTTTCTGTATGACCATGAAAGAGAGAAGCATTGACAAGCTTTACACAGCACTATAGCTCAATGTACTTTCAGAAAACAGCTCTGTAACCGATGCTCAAATTTACCTACACATCCTAAGGAGATGAATGTGATCTGTAAGTAAAACCTGGTTGTTAAGAAGTTTTGCTTTAACCACAGCTCTGTTTTTGCTCTGCTGGCATTACCAGTTAATACCCTCTGATGAAAAAAAGAAACACGGTTAGCAATTACCCCTGTATCCATTTAAGCTGTCAGTTTTAACAGGCACCGCTCGTTGGACACCAGACACCCTAATCGGCCGCTGGTTCGTTTTCTAATGAAGCTGTCTGCGAATGTCTGAAAAGTGATGTCCTTGAGACTGGCAGCTTCAGAGTGAACAAGCGATTCCTACAAATTTTTTCTTAACTGGCACTGAGTTTGTTTTTCAAGGAATGAAATAGAATTACTGCACGATCTTTGGTGGTGGTTTATAGACATTCTGCTATATATTTGCCATTTCCTCAAACTAAAAAACTGGAAGCAAACCTTTATTTTTATTTTGTAATTTGTGTGCTTATGTCAAGATCAGGGCTATTTAGCTGTTCAACAACATTATGAACAACATTTTTAATAGGCTTTGCATAAGCTTCTCAATATATCATCAAGGAAATTCAAGAGGATGATTTATTGTATGTTTCGTGAAAAAAGAAGCAGAGCAAACTTCAAGTCCTCAGGAAGGCAGAGGATGCTTTTTAATTTAATGATTTATTTTTTTTTTTACAATAAAACTGTACAAGGATATTTTCATGGTTATTATAATTCTCATGTTCCTAAGTTACAATTCCATTTTATTGTAAAGTTGCTATTGCCAGAAATCCATTAAATAGCATTACTATGAACTCGTTCAGTACAGGGAATTTGTTACCTTTCATATTTGGAGAGACACACTAAAAGCTTCTGAAGCAAATAATAATGAATATTTTGTATTATTCTTATTGGTAGATTGTTGTTGGGCATTCTCAGTGGCTAAATAGGTCTTACTATGTCAACTGTTTTATAAAAATACCCTAGTAGGAAGAAGTTGCTGCAGTGGAAAGTTCAGTCAAAACAGAATGATTTGGAAAAGAAAAAATTAGATGCAGAAATTATCCTACATATATAAAGCATATTATTTGGTATCATCAGAATAAAGCACAGATAAAATGTGAGGAAAAAAGTATAGCAAAAAAAAAGTAACAAAATTATATCAATATCAATAGAAAATGCCATATGGACTAAGTAAGCTGAAGAGCTACCTCATAGTTTGTGTTAGCATCATGAAACGTGGCTGGATCAGCAGTTTTCTTCTTACAGATGTTTTCCTTTGACCTTATTAGCTGGGCTTTTACAAAGACACGGCTGTCAAATTCACAGCAAAAACCGAAAAAGTGTTGATCCTATCATATTATTCACTAGTGCAGCGTCTTCCTTTCTTTTTTTTTTTCCATGTCAGCACTATTTTATATCAGATTAGTCTTTTGGTATGATTTGTAGAACAACAAAAGGATTACTCCAGGGGGTAAAATCAATACAATAATGTAACTTAGCACGAGTACTTGTACTTAAAAAACTCATGCTTTTAATTCAATTTTGAGCTACAGAATACTGTTTTCCTCATTCCCAGCTGTCTTACAAGATTTCCTACGAGATTACAGAATTATTTCACGTGTATTTTTATTTTATTTAGTTTTCAGTAGTATTATCCATAGTCACTACACTGCTCCAAATACTCTGTCTTTACTTGAACTTACCAAAATGCACACTAACAATTGTTATTAATGGTAATTATAAAGTGAGGCGATCCACAAATCTCTAAAAGGTCTGTCATATTCTTGAAAGGATACTCAGATTTAGCATGTGTGTGTGTGTAGCCACTACTCAGCCTTCACTCACACATTTTAATGCTTTTTCCCTTTCTCTAGCAAATTTTACATCTCTATATTAGCATACTCATAGACTCTTTCCTAGTTATTGTCAGCAGTTGCTATAAATGGATACTTTTGAGTCATTATCCTCAACAGTGCTTCAGGGGGCACTTTTTAATCATGATGTTTGACGGTCTAAATTCACTTGTCCACGTCCAGTGCAGACATTTTGATTATGATTAAGTTTCCCAATCTTCTCTGATACATCCTCGAGGGATAATCACCCACGTGGAGTCAGTGAATAGGGCAGTGGAGACCCACACTGTTTGGTGGTGGTAGCTGGAGGGCAAGCAGGATGCTTTAGTATGTCTAAACTGTCACCAGATGCTAATGTTTACGGCAGCTGAATTTCACCTTTAGCAATGAAAGCAATGATGGAAGAACAAAGGAACTTGACCAGCTCACTCACCTTTAAATATGATCTTTTCCAAATGAGGTTAAGGAAGACAGAGTACTGAGTCCCTACTATCACAAATAGAAATCTTGGCTGTACATCTTTGGTAACAGCTGAGGGCAGGTAGGAAAGAGCCTGGGAGTTTCTAGAGGCAGATGTGTATTAAGGGCATGTAGAACACAGTGGGGAAAAAATCTAGTGTGATGCAGGGACTGTAACTGAATGCTATTAAGATAAGAGAAATTTAGAAATTATATTAGAAATATCTTCCTGAGAGCTATAAAAATTGTGTTATTGAATAGCTTTTCAAAAGCTGTCTTTCATTCCTTTTGCTTGAAACTCCTGACTAGACAGAACAAGGAAGATTTTTAACAAATGTGTTATGGAGAACACACCTGCACTAGAAGAACAGAGACCTCCCAACCCACTAGACCTTTTCCCATTTCTATGCACTATGTTCTATACAAGAACATCCACAGTCAGATTTTTTCCAACATCATACTTCATTAAAAACAGGACTCACTTTCACCTTCTGTTTAAATTGTCCTCTGAGTTTTGTTCACCATTATTAAGGTCAATGGGGTATATATAAGGCGATGCTACTTTCTGAGGCGTAAGAGCCAGGGGAGGAAAGCAACCAAAACACATCCCATTTGTAAGGGATTTTGTACATTCTCCAGTATTCATGTGAAAAGCTGATGAGGAAAATGGTATCTCACAGGACTGAACTGTTGGGTAGTCAGTATCTTCTTGACAGATAAACTGGCTCATTAACATACTCTCAAGACAAAGATGTCTGTATTCACAACTAGTAAATTACACAGTGCTGGGGCATATGATGGCCCATACTGTTTAATTCTTAACATCGTCCATCACAGAATTTAGCTTCTTTAGTGTAAAACTCTATCCAGCAATGCTCAGATGAGATAACGGCTCCCTCCTGGCACAGCAGGTAAAGGCACCTCGCCTTGGAGGAAAGGCAGTTTACTCATAAAGATGCAGGCTGTGGTGTACTGCTTCCCCTGAGCTACCTCTGTTAACTAACACATGTAGCCAACAGGATTAAAAGCACCTAAAGAGACACTGAAGTCATGCATCGGTGTTCTAATCCTCAGTAGTGACATTCTGGTATCTTCCACCTGAAATACTCTCAGATGATGGCCCTCTGTTCTGTCACCATAAGTGATTCACAGGCTTAAAGCATGAAGAGTTCATCCTTAGTAACAGTAAACCTTGGCTAACAAGGTTAAGACATTTAATTAGGGGAGACTATGATTTAGATATGCAAGAAAACTAACACTGAAAAGCAGAAGCTTATCTCTAATGCTAGTAATTTAGTTATAATTTCTTCTGCTGTGACCTTCCTGTGAAATGTTTCCAGTAGGTATTGTACCTTCACTAAGAGCATGACAATCACTCGACAGAAACATTCTTCTCTAGCAGAATTAAAGCAGGAACTAATTAGCATAAAAATCAATATATGAATCCTCCTCAATTATCATAAATAACTCAGGCAAGTCATGGATTCTGAAACACTCTTTTGGGTGTAGGTGAATATTTTTTTTGTTTAACATAGGTAAAAAACACTTTTGAGATTCCTTTTCTTACTTGTGTCACACTGTATTTGTCATAAACTCATAAATTACACTCTAATATTTATTATATTATATTATATAACATTTTATAAACACCAGTACTAAAAAGGAGAGGAAATTTTTTAGGGAAAATTTCAGAGAAAAATTGGCAGAATGAGCAAAGAACATTTCAGAAAAAAGAACATTTCAGAAATAAACAAAAATATTTTAGGAATGCAATGAGTATAAATTCATGTAAGTTGACATATTTACATGAATCTTGTGGCTGTTCTCTCAACTTCTGCTCAGGTTTTGGCCTGATACAACACTCACGCTAAGGCCTGATGTTTGCTAGGAGCAGCGCCGGATAAAGTTTGATTCACAGAGTGTGTTGTCCTGTAAATTTGAGAGGTCCAAATGAACAAATATTCAGTCAAAGTGAGCAAGAAATGGGTATGAGCATGGTGGTTAAGAATATATTGACAAATGTGAACAAATATTTCCAAGATGTAATTATATCAGGTCTTCATAATCCTCTAAAGTAGATGTTAACTGGGATTGTGTGTTACAACTGAATACTTTTGATGCTTCTGGGAATTATGCCTATGCGTTTGGTCCATCTCAGGTGTTTGTGGTACCTATACTAAAGGCAACTTAACTCTGGCTGCAAGAACAAACAAAAATTGTGAACACTAACAAAAATTGTATTTTGTTGAATTTGTTCACATATTTAATCTTATATATTTATTTGTTTAACCAAATATAAGTAAGATAAAGATATTGTGCATCTAACTATATCCCACTTCGCATACTAAAGATTCACGGTAATGTGATCTGCTATATTTTGCCAGCTGTGAATTAGAAAGTCTTCTCTAAGTTTTTTAGAATTGAAAAGATTTAGTGACTACCTATTTTTTTCTTTATGTAAGCTCTCATAATGGTTAAAAGAAAATTTGCATCACAGAAGAAATTTGAGATCTTTTCAACATATATTAAACAAGTTTGTAAAACAATTAATAACAACCCATTAAAGAAATTATGTTATGTATGTAAACATGCATAAGCACCAGAAAAATATATTTTTTTTATCTGAAAACATTTTTTTTTTACAAGCGCACTGCAGTCTGCTGGCAAGGAGGAAAAGGAACTTATTCAGCTCTCCTTATAGAAAATCAATAGGAGTTTGCTGTGATATTAGAAATGCTTCTAGTCCAGTATTGCCCCTTCTGTTTTAACAGGAATCTGTATTAAAAAGTTTCATACCATGGCAATAACCTCCTCTATTAGAAAAAAATAAAGAGGCAATGCAAGTAGAAGGTTACAGATTAAGACAGATGTCCCTAGGAAGGCTTTGAATCATACTATTTAAACAAATATACTTCATTTGTGTAAATAACAGTAAAAGCATTAAAGTTCCACTTTCTTTCTCCCAGTTGTCTAGGGTGAAACATCTCAGAATCTCAGCCCTGTGAACTGATGGAATGGGACTGCCCTATTCAGAAGCTAGAGTGATGGCCTGAAAACAACTGTAAACACAGTAAATAATATAGCTTTTTTTAACAAACTTTATGCAGGTTTGAGTCTGAGACTTGAAGCTGACCCTACTCCAGAGTGTACATAAGCAAGTGGAACTGAGTACAACTGAAAGCAGAATCTGGCCTTCCACCATCTGAGTATTGTAACTTAATGGCTTCACAGTAATTTTCACAGCACATTACAGCATTATCAGAATTAATGCTAAACTTTGTATAGCAGTACTGAATTTCATGCTTTGGGGCTTATGCTATTATAAACCCAACATGGACGGATAACTAGCTTTGTGTACCAAGCCCTAATGCTTTCCTATGAAGCCTTGGTGGTGGCCCAGGCAATCGACTGGTTTATTTCCAATTTAGGTATTTACTTTTTCAGAAGTACCCTACCCAAATTAAAGTGCTTGATACAGTTTCAGCTGGAGTCTACCATTCAGTGTAGCCATGATTTAAAACTTGATTTAATCCAAAACTATGACATGCCACTTCTGTAGCAGCCAGCCTTTAAATGATGCAATATAATAAGAAAAGCACTTACTGTATAGCCAGGTAATTAACTATATGAATAACAGAGCAATTTTCCTGCTATAGTTTAATTTGTGAAAACATTTTAATCACCTTTAAGTTGGTAGCCCCCGTGCAAATTCTGTTCTTGTACTGTGAATTTTCAATTTCCTTTTCTTAATTTACATACTTTTTAATTGTGTCATCTAAATGCACATTTTTTTTCATTAAAAATGGCTTGAATAATGATGTAGGAATGATATTCTTCAGGGACTTTTTATTTTCTATTCTAGTCACCTGTGAATTATGTCTTCTTTAATACTTTAGCGAAGACCTGCTATTAGGAAGACCATAATAAATATGACTCGTTATCAGAATACAAATGGAAAATAAACCTATACTTCAAAAATTACTAGACCTCTGGGAGGAGTTAGACCTTGATTTATATTAGGTCCCTGAAGACTATAAGGCTGTGACAAACAGTTCTCATTACCTATACTCTGTCTACATTTTATCTATTGCGGACTTCGGGGCAGAGTTATACACTTACAATATGCTCATTACAAAACAAGATAGATAAAAGTCCAATAAAAATCTACACAGACTTATCCATATTCAAACAAGAGTTTGAAGGTTCAGACTTCTCATAAAAGTTGTCTTAAGTTCATTTACAACATTGCTGATAATGTTTTGGTTGGAAGACTATCACTGCAGACATCACTCGTGGCAAGCAGGCTCACTCCTAAGAACCTCCGATTCGGGGTGAAGCTGAATGAAACGACCAGGTCTAACAATTTTCTCACCTGAAAATATAAATTTAGCATAACTAGGGAAGTTTGCTATATTATGTCGGCATACCCAATTATTCTATTAATTTCTAGAAGAAAGTGTTTTAAAAGCTAGTGAATTCACTGCCCGTTATTGCTGGCAGCTAGGGCTTCCCTGGTTGGAGTAAACAAGCACGGTCAGCGATTGCAGGCACCTGCCTATCCTCTCCGGAGGAGCCCAGCGCCGACCAGTGACCATGGCCAGCACAGAGCTTCAGTTCAAGCAGGTATGTCACCTGAGAAACAGTGCTTCAACTGGGGACCAAGAACAGTGATCCATATGGAAAGATGTCGTGAAGACAAGCTGGGGATCAGGTACGGAGGGGCTTCACCAAAGGGATGATGTGAGCTCTGCTACATGGAGGTTTCAGCAGCTCCATCAGAAAACGACTCGAATGAGATAAAGGAACCTGGATTAGCAAAACAAGATCTAAACTGTAGAGCTCATAGGGGCAATTTATTCATTGTCTGAGACACCCCATATGTTTTCCTTGGGTGGAAGGAACTTCAGAGTAGGTTGTCATTCACCCCAAATGGTCACCTTTTTCTGAGGCACTCTCCCAGACTGTGAGGAGGCAGTGGTTTGAAAATGCTTGAATGTATTATGCTGGTCTAGGCAGACAGTATTTTATGCTGTTTCTACATCACAAGAGATTGCATTTTAGGGAAATTTTCCTGAGCCATATAATAAACTCTCTTTATATTTCTCTTTTTTCTTTTTTATTCTCTGCTGTTTTCTAACGTTTTACTATCCAATATAGGATAAGAATAGTAGAAAGGTAGAAATGGGGGGAAATCCTGCCAATTCTAAATCCAATAAGGTGCTGAGCACAGCTGAGCATGTGACTCGTATACTGCTTTTTAATTCAACATAAGGTGACAGTTGTTAATCTGACAGAAAGAAACCCCAAAACTCTAGGCAACCTCTGATTCAGGAGAATTTCCATGAGTTCTGTGTGCAGATCAAACAGAATGTATTTCAACGGAAAGGGCAAGAAATTAGGAGCTTTTTATGAAAGATTTTTAAGAAAAAAATACCCAAGCATTTTGTTATCACTCTCCCTTCCCTCTTTATCAAAAATCTGCATCCCAGCCTGTCCAGAAAACGCTTCCTACCCTCTAATCAGGTTTTTTCACTAGCTTTTTCAATAGAAATTCATTCTCATGGGACCATTTTGCTCTCACTGAGCTACATCTCAATCAGCAGACGATTCACTGAGTAGACTCGGTTTGAATTCTTGCTTCATCTAGTCACACTCAATTGAACATAGATGCTGGTGATCATTAAAGGCCATGCCTTTCTTCTGACAGTTTTGTGGAAAATGTCCAAAATCCACTCTGATTCAGTGTCTGAATTTCATAATCCCCTGAAATTAGAGGTGCGCACAGCGCAGTGAGATGACCTTCTTCTGTAGCTCTGACCCCAGTACATTCACACTTTGACATTCTCGTACTTACATCAGAAATAATCAGGAAAATATGACCAGCATAATAAATGTAATAGTAAAGGTTATAGCAAACACTGGATGTTCATAGAAAGTAGACATGGACCAGTTCCCTAGTTTGCTATGCTTCAAATATTAGAAAAGATATAGAGATTTCAGAACAATCTTTCCAAAATTATAACTTAGTGAATCCATTATATAATAAAAAGAGACAGCTGTTTCACAGCACCTATTTTGGAACTCCTAAATGCTATATATGTGCTGGGGCAAACATTTTGTGCCTGGAGGAAAGCAGAGAAGTTGCCTGTTGCTGCAGTTCTTTGGCATGGCTAGGAGGCCAGCAAAAGCCCATAAAACAGCTTTTCTTCCAACTTAATGAAGGACCAAGCAATCCTTAAAAAAACCCTAAAAAAACAAACACCACCCCCCCCTCAACAAATCCTGAAAATAACCAGAGAAAGTAAGAAACAAAGAAATCACCAGCCCTCCCTATGTAACTCTTCAAAAAACTCTCCAGCCTGTTTCCTAACTCCCCATTGTCTGCAACTGGGCTGGGGAGAAACAAGGTCAACATAGTAACTACATCTTCTCCCACCAGCTGCTGGAAGCTGGTTCCTGCATATACCCTGCCAATGGTTTATGCCGTAGCCAGAGGCCATGCCTATACGCTTGCACAAAGTTATTGGCTGTTGGTGTAAACAGGTGGGTTTTTTTACCATAGATTCCATGACTTATGAACGAAGACCTACAGACTTTAGGTGGAGTAATCCTACCAGGGCTACCTGTTATTATTCCTGGTAGCAGAAGAGACACAGGTGAAATGCATGGACCCACCAGGTCAGAAGCTGCTGTCTCCAAAATGGATGTAAGTAAATTTGATGAGTTTTCCCCTTTAAAGATGGTCCAATCCAAAATGAAAGCTATGTATGCTTGTATGGCTGGGACTTATTAATACACATATTTCCTTTGTGTCTTGGTACATTCTCAAATGCCTCAACCATTTCTTTCATCCATAACTTTAAACCAGCTTTAGACTGTTTCCATCAACGCAAAGAAAAGTATTGCTTTAAATGTATTAAAGTCATTATATAAAGCTCCAGGATATCCAAATCTCATCTCTAAAATGGATATTAAAAAAGTCAGGAGGGCTCAAAACTAACATTTACATGTAAAAAATACTCATACACTGCCTTCTGATCTCACTTTAAAAAAAATAGTATTAACTGAATCATGGTACAACAGAAGAAAGTTCCAAATGTCGTGGAAATTAAGTAAAATAAATTCTCTAAGAGAATGACAGAAGTTTATTGGAGCATGGTGGTTGTTGTGATGACGTTACAGAAGCAGCTAGGTATCCTTTATTCAGAAAAATGCAAGGGGAATAACAAAGCAGCAATTTCTGTTCATCCTAGTGATTCCAACAGAAGTAGTTCAGAGACATTAAAAATAGAATACATGCACTAGGTCATGTGTTCCATTTCCTTACCAGGCCAAGATATTTTGACTTACCTGCGAGTCACTTGGAAAAATCACATTTTTCGTGGTTAATATGCAAACTTGTTTAAATAGCTTTGAAGTAAAAGCAGTATCGAAGCACAAGGTAATAAATCTCATACCTTCATTATTCTGTTGTTCAGCTGATGAAGATTTTCTGCAAAGGCAGTTTATCGAGAAAGTGGTACATCAGCTCATGTTATGAATACTGGTTTTGCAATGCAGGAAACCTATTTATTTATTTATAAGTGACAGCTTAGATTCTGTCAGCTGCAGTGCTGACTTGCAGACACTGGGGCAAAAGCATGTCCTGGCAGAAAATCCTGCTTGCACAACCTATGGCCAGGACAGAAATCAGATTGAATCCAACCCTTACAGTGTCAGATCAGGTTGTAAAATTCACCTTTTTGGTAAAGACTTCTTGCAGAATCACTGCTCTTAAAACACATCCATGCACACACAGTTTTCTTCCTTTTGGCATTACAAGGATGAAGAAGAGTAAACACAGCATTTTGCTCTAGGTTTTTCTAATCTCTAAGGCTTTTACTGATGATTTTACCCTCAGGCACTGGTTACCAATCTTTAATGCAAACAGCCAAGCACACTACTAGGGCTTACCCTAGTGTACAGTGAGATAATAAGATGCCAGTTCACAGCGCATTACCCAGGAAAAGAGCCTCCTACATTACGCCTGCCCTGCTCCCTATTCACTAGTGGCTGTTAAGGGAGGTAAAATCTCAACAGCATAAACAAAATGTACACAAAACTGAAGTCATTAAATAAACTATTGTGTGTACTTTCAGACTGCATACACAACCATTATGGCAGACAGTGTATTTTCATACTTGTGGATGTTGGGCAGATATTTTAATTCGTAAGAAATAGAACTAATTAGGGGGAATTTACAGAAGTAAACAAGTAGATTATTAAATCTGCTTACGACAGTAGCTAATAATCCTCATATAGGTAATGCATCCAAATGGCGTCACTGCAACTGCTTATAATTTGTTCCTCCATTTTTTTATGTACTCTTAATAACATTTACTTCCAGCAGTGCAAACAAACCTTCCAGATCCCACATCAACAACTATCATTCTGTGAACTAGGCAAAATAAAAAATGCATGAAGTCCTAAGATCACAGAATGAATTTTAATAAATAATATGCCAGTTTTGTTGTACGATTACAGGACATGGGAAGAATATTTATTATCCTTCCTATAATGCTCAAATGAGGTAATCTGTATAGACTGAAGACTGTGGAATTGTACAGAATATGTCATTTGTATCTGTAACTATTCACAGAACAGTATCATTTTTCCACAGATTATTTATACAGTACACAGAGAAGAATTTGAAGTGATTGAAGAGGCTGCCAAACACCACACTCTGCCTTCAGGATACAGATGATGCCTTTAAAATGGGTGAAAGTAATTAATCTTGAACTCTTCATGGGTGATATATAAGATAATATGCCTTAGCCTGACAGCGTTTTGAGAAGGCAGACAATTAAAAATTGAGCCATGACTTTCTTGGCAAGACCACACACACACAAAAACAAGACAAGAGAGTTTAATATACAGGTGCATGAGAATTTAAATGCCACTTGAAATGCAACTTGAAACTCAGTCTTCACTGCAAACGGTATAGGTAGCTACAGGGCAGCCAGGTTGAGTTTGACAGAACCCACAGCTTCAGGCCCTTGAACAAATATTTTACAGAAGGAAAAGGCTGCATTTTATTGTAGTATCACTTTCTAGCAGTAAATAATCTGCTGCTTTCTAACAGATACAACTTTCATGGCAAATTACTATTATATTCTTCTATTTTCTCAAAGAGCCATCAAGATGTATGCAGCTGATAAGGGAACAACAGTCATCTTTACTGTTTCATTTCACAGCTGTTCAATATATGTACACACCTATCATTACTTGCTCTTATTCCTTATACTGTCTAAAATTAGATGACAAACTTCCTAAAACAGAGTCTATCAACATAGCAGTCATGACCTTATCCTGAGAGAAACAGAGAATTTAAAGATCTCATGTTCAAGTAGTCCAAACTTAGAAGGAGCAGCATCCAGCCACAGAGCTCCAGCATGGAACACAGTAGAAACTACATTACCCTGCTTCCCAGATGAATTTTGCAGCTTGCACTGTACTTAGTGGCTAGATTGCTTCCTGTACCTGAGCTAAGAGGTTTCAAGTGATTGACAATAATCAAGATCTTTTGTCCTACAAAAGTACCTGGCAACCTTTGGAGTTGTGTGAGAAACAGATACCAATAACAATGGGTGAGATTTTGGGGGCGTGGGTTGCGCATACTGCTAGGTTCTCCAATCCTCTTTTAGGTACTGAACTCTTAGACATAATCAGGACATAACAAATTAACAATATAAGCATCTGACTTTTTCCAATTGTTTTGATTGAAAGACATGACATCTGAGGATATAAAAACCTATCTGCCAAAAATTTTGTTATAATATCCCTTATGGAATGAGGGGAGGGTAAGGCAGAGACAACATGGTTTAATAACCCAAGAAAGCAGGCTTGCTTAACCTAGCAATACAAAGAATTCACCTTTTTCAGGCGTTTTTTGTCACATTCCCCTAGCTTGCACTATTTTATGCTGTACATGACACAACTTGAAGCGCAATCAGAAGTAAGGTTGTATTTGCATTGACATTTGGAAGAAATATTTTCTCTGTTGCACATGATATCAAAACTGGTGCCTACCTCTTAGTTAACCCACTGGAAATCTGATTACTCAGAACTATCCAGATGACTGGTTGCAGGTAGCAGATATCTCTGTGGCTTACACATTTTTAATATAAGTCTATAATGGAAGTCTTCACCCTTGCTTATGTTACCAAAACTACCTTTTTCAACAGTTTGTTTAATTAAGGCTTCATTTCAAATGAAGCCATAAAACTAGCATAATACTTACTTGCACACTATAGAAAAAGTCTACTCCCACAAGACTTGTCTTTGGTTTCAAATCTGTCTTTTTTTAAAAAATCCAAATTTGTACCAGTATGACATCATATCCCCACTATCTCATTTTCAGCTGCTCAGCAAGAGAGTAAGTAGTAAGGACACATGCTGCTAAACCAGACAAAAATTTTTTATCATTCACAAATCTCCAGAGTTTCAGTGCCACTCAGGTTAACATACTGCTCGTACAAATTATTTAACACTTGGCTGTCTGAAGGATTTACAAAGAAAGCAGACACCAGGTACTTCTCAAGGCAATTCACCAGCGTTGAATAAATCAGTTATTTCTGCAGTTCTCACTTGTTCCATTTTTTATACCTATTTATCTAGATACTGGGATCTATACGAGGTGTTTTTATCACCAATATTTCTGGGATGTAAAATGAGAATTAGGCAAGTATTTAATTCTGGAAATGGTTTCCACCTGCGGGAAAGCCATAGCCAGAAGGAGTGTGGGGACCCAGATGGAGGTCCCTCACAAGCACACAGGTGTCCAGGTCTCTGGCTGTAGGGAGTGCCTGAGCCTGGCACTTGTACTGGAGGACAGCAGAGACAACAGCTGTGTTCGTGCGACCAGGTACATGATCTGCTCAGCCTGGTGGCAGAGCTGAAGGAGGAAGTGGAGAGGTTAAGGAGCATCTGGGAGTGTGAGAGGGAGATCAGCTGGTGGAACCACACCCTGCCCTCCCTGAGGCCAAGGCAGCAGGAGGTGGGTCCACAAGAAGCAGATGACCCCCTACCCTCTTGCCACTGAGCAGAAAGAGGGGACCTAAGAGATGGGAGGGAATGGAAATGGCTCCCTGCTCGGGGTGGCAAGCAAATCCCCTCCCGGCCTCCCTCACCTCCCCAGCTGCCCTTAAGAAACAGATACAGGGCTCTGGAATGTGAGGGACTGGCCACAGAGGATATGGGTGAAGGTGAAGCTCCATCCAGGGGGTTGCCTAGGACGAGTCGGTCAACCCCACATATTATGACCGCCCCGGTTAATAAAAAAAGGAGGGTCATTGTCATAGGTGCTTCCCTTCTGAGGGGAACAGAGGGCCCGATCTGCCGACTGGACCCATCCCACAGGGAAGTCTGCTGCCTCCCTGGGGCCCGGGTTAGGGATGTTGCGAAGAAACTCGCTGGTCTG
>Ga0065711_1030676_pt1 | contig 31797 bp, 10 predicted proteins | sample Hoacrofraction12_FD_59098 | JGI IMG/M metagenome (GOLD analysis project Ga0065711, IMG submission 59098) | Hoatzin crop microbial communities from Cojedes, Venezuela - Epithelial fraction 12 v2 (version 2) | ecosystem: Host-associated > Birds > Digestive system > Esophagus > Crop | place... | reverse complement strand
CCCCAAGCCTGTATTGATGCATGGGGTTGTTCCTCCCCAGGTGCAGGACCCTGCATTTGGCTTTGTTGAACCTCATCAGGTTCCTCTCTGCCCAACTTAGTCTTCAGACAGGGAATAAGTAGTGTATTCAGGGTTAATTTAAGTTGATACAAACTATATTGACTAAATAGCAAAGTTAAGGGAAAAATTCAAAGTAAATGGTTCAACTTTCTGGCATGGGTAGGACTTTAATTGCATTTTCATCTTTCTAATCTTACTCGTAGCAGGAAATCTGTAATAATTGAAGGACCAAGCCTTGGAGCTTGTTCCTTTCTGCTGCTTCTTATTAGTTTGTTCAAGTAAATGAGGTGTGCTTCATGACCTTGATTGTAACGGGTGTAGGGAACTAACCTGACATCTACGCACCAAGAAGAACTCCTTAGCACAATCTGGTGATGCTTTAAGTATCCTGCAATAATTTCTTTTTCTTTTGCCCTTGGTCAACAGCTGTTTTTTAACAGTAAAACGTATCTCCTATTAAGATAGTTTCCCACTGCACAAGAACACACTACTGTACAGAAGTTGTAAGTCCTGAAGAGCTCTTCAGCTTCATGTGGGTGTAGCAGGTTCCTTTGCCACCTGCCCTAAACAGCTCTCCTTTCCTACTGCAGAGAAGGTTGCCTTTTAGTTTGTTGAAGTAGTTAATGAATGTAAAATACTTATTGACCCTTAGGGAAGAAAACAACTTGCAAAGTTCAATATCTTTTATGACGCACTACATTAAAGAAAGGTGTGTGAATAAACATGCTGTGCACCAGCTCTGTAGTGTTCCTGTTACAACTGGCTGCAGTCTTCCTCCTGCCTTGCTCTGCTGTTTCAGGTTGCAGAGAAAATCAGCACATTTTGAATGTCTAGCCAATCTGTCACTTCATCTTTGGTTTCTGTACATGAAAGAGAACAAAATCTGACATATATTTATGAAGACACTATGTACCCTGAAGTGCATATTTGCTCGTTGGCTTCATCTGAGCCGCTGGAAAACTGTGCATGTTGGAGAAAGCATTCCTCCCACTTCACTGAGCCACAGCCACAAAACAAGAAAAGCCTCAAAGCAGAGAGAGAGAGGCATCTGCCAATGCAATTGCAATCAACTGTTCCTCTGCTGCCCTGAGGAAACTAAAATGCAGTTTAAAGTAGCACAGAGGCTGCTATTTCTTGCAACGTTTGTATGCAGTACTAACAGCATCTAGGCAAGTTACGAGGAGGAGCTGAAAGTACCTCTGCAGTCTTGAAGAATCTGAACACTGGGGTAGTGCACAATGAACAAACTGGGATTAAGCAGCTGGAATTTAGGCTGGAGATCAGCAAGTCATTTGGAGTGGTGGAATTGATAGGACAGAACTGCCTCTCAAAGATTAGCTCATGTAAACCAGTAAAAATTGAACCCAGCACACAATAATCCTGTCAGATAAGAATTCATTTGTCCCTGCATAGACAGACTGAATTAAGAGGCTTCTCAGTCTATACTTTCTACTATTAACAGCCTTGCTATTTGTCAGCATGTAGGGACACTTTTGTTATACAAAGATACAAAGTGGAGAAAAAACATCACTTTTGTTTCATGTATATCTGTTACTGCTACAAGGGTCTGCATAGTGTTTGGGATTGCTCAGTTTTCCATGTTCATTGTGAGCTCTCTACAATATGCTTGCCACTCACTAAGCTTGGCTTTTTCATGAGTGTCTTCCTTGGGTCATCTGTCCAAATCTTGCTTGCAGTTGATCATAATATTAACAATATTAACATTAATTAACATTGAATTATCAATCTATAAAGAACCCTAGTAACTAACAAAGTTCAGACAGTACTTTGGATATTGCATCCTATATGAATCTGTAGATTTCCATATGGTGGCTACAGTCAGATGATAACAAAGCGATCCATTTTAGCAGAGGTATGTCCTGCAGTTCAGCCATCTTGACTTGGCAATCCTTTGTGTATATGCTTAATATTTTGACAGTCTTCCATCAGATCAGTGGACTGGACATAATGCAGATTAGCAGTAATACATTTATACATACATCTAATTGCAGAACACTTAACTTCACTGCCAGATAAATTATCACCCAATTGTAAAACATTATTGCTTGAGGTATATTATCTCTAGAAAAACTGGATATGCATAAGCACCTATTTAACTGTAAAACACTCTGCAAAGGCTACCTCACAGAAATGAAAATATCCCTTAGAACCTATTCTGCTTTGAGGACCATATTTTTCTTATGCTATCACTGTGGAAATTTTGCTGGATTCTACTTGTGGTTTTGCAGATGACAACACTTCAAAGCTTCCTAAGTGTTGCTGTTCTTCCATTCACTTTTTGGTCCTTAGATGATCTTTGTGTAATTTTTTCAAAGCTTTTATGTAACATTTTATTGATCACATCCTAGTCTTGAAAATTCCTTCCTAAACAAGTAAAGAAGGCATGGAATGTTTTCCAAACCTCACTCTGCTAATAAATTCAGTCATATCTAGCAGGGTCTCCATTCTCAGCATTAGTACTGGCAATCTCACTTCATGTTTTGTGCCAGACAGAACAGTGTTCTTTGAAAGGAAGATTGACCCTCCTACAATCTAGGTTGGAACTTTGCTCTTCTGATCTTCTGTACTTTAGCTACAAAGTATGTCTCATGTTTATATTCTATTTAGAGGATATAAACACATATATATGTGTTTAAAAGTAATCTCTGTTGTTGTCAGGACTCTCACTGTCAATGGCAATAAGTCTTTTACGGACAGCTTCAGCTAATATGGACATCTGTGAATAGACACAAAACTTCTCATACTCATGGACTAAGTATAAGATACTCAACGATGTAATACTAGTCTCCAGTTATGACCTTACTGCCATCCGTGTCATAACTGGCTTAGTCTTACACTTCCTGAGGACATCAAATTTGGAGTTTTTTGAATACCTTAATTTCATTCAGCTCTATTCATGTTTGCTTCCTGTGAACATACTTCCATCAAAGTACTCAAAGGCCTCTGAGCATCTACAATAGGTACTAATTTCTCTACAATGCTCACGACCGTGTTTAGGAATCATGAAAAAAAAATTCATCGGGATCATATTTTATCTACAAGGACAAGAATACTGGTAGAAGCCTTAGCTTTATCTGGTCTGCTTGAGCATCATGCTTCTAGGCATGTTATTTCTAATACATAAAATTTACATTTTTGTTTATGTTTTGCCAGCTTTTCAATGTTACATGGGGCCTCTGGTCATGCTCTTCTGCAGCATTCCCACAGATCAAAACATAATCTGTGAAGACTTACCCTCTATGCTGTCAGAGATGTGTTTTATTTCCCAGTGAAAAAAGTCAGGTGCCAAACAAAGCCCAGAAGCCAGTCTGCAGAAACAGCATTTCCTAACAAGAAAGTGTGCTCTGTTTCTTAAGGTTACTGGCCAAAATCTACTGATATAAAATATTTTTCCATGGTTGATGCATCCACAATAAAAGACATTAAAGAATGTCCTTGTTTAACTGGTCAAAAACATTCGCATCTATACATATTTAGTTATTTGGAGTGAATAGATAAGAGAGGAAGTACTAGTTCTTTTGTCTGCAGTGACTGATAGGTAATGTCATCTCTCTTGGTTCCCTTACTTGCTCTGTGATTCTGAGGGAAGTAGCATCATTCCATTTTTTGTTTTGTCTGTCTTTTTGAGAGACTAGAATTTTCAAAGGCTCTTAGAAATAGGATTTTCCACTTCTGTTCCATTCTCTTTAGAAAGCTTCCCTATAACCTGGAACACATTTCTAGTATTTACTTCTGTTGTTTGAGTTCCCTGTTTTCCAAAAAGTTACATGTTTTAATGAATTAAACATTTTATTCTATGTAGTCTTAGGAGTTGCAACTTCAAACGTTTGTTATTTACCCATGCATTTATTTCATATGCCTACTCAGCAGGGCTAACTATAGTAAGCCTGAACATAAAGCAAATCTTCAGTTTTGACCACGTATCTGACACCATCAGTGTTTTTCCTACAGTGCTAATATTTTCTAGGACCATGTTGACTTGAACACTGATCTCCAACTTTGTCCAAAACTGTCCATTACTCCTCTGAGTTTCCTTTTCTGCAGCGATACTGTTGTCACCCTTTATTCATTCTGTGGGCATAAATTACCACAACTTACTATGAGCTGTTGTGGCATTTGTCTCACTTTTCCAAGAATGAGGCAACTCTTCAGCTTGTGGCATTTGTCACAAGAAGCACAATTTACTGTGCTGATTTCTTCCTTCAGGTTTTCTTTGTCTGTTAGTTTAGGGTCTTGCAATTCGTTATCTGAGCTGTGCCTCAGTTACATCCTTAAAATGACCAGAACGTCTCACCAGCTTTAATAATTTGCATATTCATGTATGTTTGCTATTTCTGTTTATATGCTCTCATACACGTCACTCATATCTCTTTATATAGCATGCAGCACTCTGTGCAGTTCAATAATACAGTCTCACAAAGGCATATTTTACCAGAATTAATGGAAAACTAACAGAAAAATCAAGCACTTCCAAAACAACTGTTATCAAAACTATTTTCAGATTGCCCAATAATTTTTTTTTGCAAGAATAACACATCTACTTCGTTCATGTCTATGTTTCATCAATGTGTTTGCGTTGCTTAAGACGAACCTCTACAAAACAACCCTTTCAACTGGCTCATGCAAGAGCCACTTTTCATGTAGTTACAATTCCCACAGCTCCTGCACTGTTTTCTACTGAAAAAAAAAGACAGCAAAGAATGACTTCTTTAGTCTCCCTGCACATTTACTTGAATATGAGTTCGACCAGATGAAGCCAAAATTCTTCTTTCTACCTTTCATGTTCATAATTGCATCTTCCTAGATGGACTTTTTTATGGGGATGAGTGTGATTATATTTCCTGTGCTAGCAGGAAACAGGTCTTGATGGGAATCTCTTTCAGTCCAGAACCTGAAGTCTCGGTCATTCCTCACTTTGCAATAATATATGATAGGTATCTTCCATCTTCAGCTTGCTCTCTGTTCCAGTTCAGTGAAAGAAATTGTGGTCCCAAAGAATAAGTGGTTTCTGACCCTTTGAAGAGGGTAAATTTTGGATTTTTCCAACTGTGATTGTTTATTGTAGCAAAGACTGGCTTTGCTGTGCAAAACAGCTACTTTTCTTGAAAATGCACTTCCTCAACATTCTGACAAAATTCACAGCAAAGCCGTAAAACTGTAGCTTTAACAATAAAAACTGTTTTCTTTCTATATAAAAGGAGAGCAGAGCTATTACAGAGTACTATGTTATCACAAAAAACAAATAAAGAGATAAACCATTACTTCACTCTACTACTGTCATCTCTGGCACATTAATTTCTTTAAACAAAAGAACTTGGAAATTTCATTGATGGCTGCCTCCATCACAACAGTGACACCATTTGACTCACCCCTTTTAGCTAGTATCAAACCAGACCAGTCACCTTCCACAAAATAAACTGAGCTTGCTCAGAAAAATCTATCATCTCTCTCATACAGTTGTTCCATTAGCACCACTAATTCAGTTTATCCTGACCCCTAAACCAGGCTGTACCTATTTGCTTGTGCCCAGAGCTGTAGACCAAAAATGCACACATGACCATATGTATTTCATCTGCAGGTATCACCTTGAGGTTAAATCCTGGTCCCCAAGAAGTGGCAGAGGTCTGAGTGACTTAGGCAGAGCCAAAGTCTCACATGCAGGTATGCCATAACAATACAGTTTTTTCTGAAACCTCCTCATCCTAGGCCTTGCACAGGCAATGTTAAAGAAATCTTAAATGGTCTGCAAATTTTTGTGCATCTTGCATTATCTTCTTGAAGCTCAGATATGTCAGAGCAATGGTGGGAATTTACAATCATGCCTGAAGTACAAAATTTGGTAGAAGTTTAGAAATACAACAGGTTGCCATGTGGGCAATCACTATATCAAATCCAGATGCACATTCACTGTGTGAACACTGAGAAAATTTCTTAGGTTTGTTAGAGAAATTTCTAACCTCATTTCCTTAACACTAAAAACAAAGAGCATCCCAAATATACAGAAAGACAGATTCTCATCAATGCATAAACACTGTACTCTCATCAGTTTTCATTCACAAATGTAATGAAGTAGGAAACACCATGCAGCTGAGGATTTACAACCCTAAGCAGACTGGTAAATAAAAGCAACAGATTAGCCCAATATTATTGAATCCTGCCTTTTAGGTCTCTTCTGGTGGACTTAATAGGCAATATATATTAGTTTTAGAAGAGGTATTGGAATAAGTAGCATCTAAATCAGAAGAACACATAGTCAAGTAAGCTGACAGAAATCTATCTTTTAACTTGATGGCAGTAATGTCTGCAGAAATTGAAGAGATTTATGCCAGGACGCAAGGAATATAATATTCCTCTTGAATTAACTAATTTTTGCAATCAATGTACTGTGAGTGATACACTGCTGCCAGGAAAGATTTGTGGCCTGCCTGAAGTACCAATTACCTTCCATTTTCTACAGTAAAAGTGTCTGATAATGTGAGTGATAGCAGCAAATTTTACACATCACTGACGTTGGAAATGAATGTACTTTCCATCATGTCTAGAAGCAAATTTTGTAAATAACATAAAATAAAGAAAGGACATCACTGGGATTTGTGCAAGAAAACTTCATTCAGTATTTTTACTTTTTTTTTTCTTCCAATGATAATTCCCATTACAACTGATTTTTCAACATTAAGTCACACTAGAAAAGAGCGTTATTGGACGAGGCTAATTCTGTTCAAATAAAGGGTGAGCCAAGACAGCATAATCTAAAACCAGCCCAGTGTGAACTAAAAATTCTATCTAAACCAATGCTTCAAAGCTAATCAGATCTCACCCTTGGCATATACCATGGAAAGTCTTTTGAATTTTCTAGGATCAGTCTTGTGTTCCAGACACTTGTCAAGTCCCAGTTGTTGATTGTGTGACTCTTCCCTGTGATCCTGTCTCACGCACTCTAATCACAGTGCTGGAAAATCATGGATTCCCAGAACATTCAATGGCATCTCTCCTGCCAGGTTCAACTGATCAAACTGTTTGAATAACTCTGTCTAAAGCACTGATTTCATAGGTACTTTAGAAATATTTTTTTCTAACTAAGCAAAAGCTGCAGGTATTTGAGTGAAAAGACAGTAAATAAAACCACATTTTTTTCCCATTAAACAAAAAAAAAAAAAAAGAATTTTGTGCCTAAAATAAGAGGCTGAAGCCAAAATGTAGGCCAGACTTGCAAAATGGCATGGACATAATCATCAATGAGGCACAGAGAATGAGCTCAGATTACTTTGAGTATTTGAGAAGCTGTGAGCATTTGAGAACTATCTGTGGAGCATACCCAAAAAGAGAAGTTTAGCAAAGTCTTACATACGCTCTTGAGAACCAGTGGTCCATAGGGGAACGCATCAGAAGTGCCCATCGGTCCCAAGAAGAAATTTTCAAGGGCTAACACATAAACACACAGCCATTTGGAAGCTTATTTTTAAAAGTAGGTGATTCCACAAGCCAATTTTGTTTATGTGTTTCTTTATTACCAGTGAGATGGTTCTAGCTTTGGCTGTGACAAACAGAATTTTTATGTACTCAGGGGATTTTTTTTTTCCAAAACTGCAAATATAGAGTCTATGTTGGAGTTTTAGCCTGATCAGTGTCATCAAAGATGTTCGTGTACATGGTGGAATAATATAGTCCACTACACAGCTCGCTGTACTACATAAATCCTGTTTTGTCATTTTCAATAATTCTGTCTTTTGTAGCACATCTCTTGGCTCAGCTGCTTATAAATTGCTACAAGGTGTCCAAAGCCAGACATGAAGCTCTAGGTGAGCACCTGGGGTGAGAAGAGAGTAGAACCACAGCTATGATATCTCATTCACAGGCAATATCCCCGCATACACAATTGAAGTAAGCTAGCTAACTTACAGTTGCACAAATAACTTTTCTCAGTTTTAAATACAAAAACAATGTTTATCACTGTGCAGCAATACAAATTCTATCTTGACAATTGCCCTGTGCCCTCCTACTAGGCTCATGCAAGCAGGTTCCATGCTTCAGCAGTCAGAGTCGTCCTCTACTCAGCGGAAAACTTGAAATGGGCAGAGGTACATAGTGGGAATCATAAGTGGATCCAGCCTTGCATCTCACTTCCATGCCACTTCAGTTGTCCTTGGAGGTTACTGCGACACAGGAGCAGGTTAAGCAGCTTAGAGGGAGAAGCTGGTTGGTATCTGACTGTTCTGAGCACAGTGAAAGCTCCTTTCCCTGGACTATGTTACTGGAAGTAGTTTCATAAGCCAGTCTGATAAAAGAAACAATGACCAGAAGATCCATACATTAGATCTAGCATCCAGTTGCTGTAAGATGACGTGAAAATAAGAGGAAAGCCTACACCTGTTTTTTACTGGATATGCTGTTCAACTGGCATAAGCCATGGGTGATGGAATGGAACTGACAGCCTTTTCAAAGGGGAAAAACTTGAAGAGCCAGGGTTTAATCTAATGAGACCTTAACCTCAGTCCCAGCTAAACCTTCCAGAAAGCAAAAAGGATATACAAGCCTCAGAAAAAATCTTAGATGCCTTTGTAGTCCTAGTGGCACTTCTTACCAGCCAAAAATCGCTGAACCAAATTGTAATCACAGTAAAATACCTTTCTCAGCTGCTCAGTGGGTGGCTGTGCATATTGAGATCAATTAAAAGGACAGTGTGGAGCCAACTGACATCCTGCTACCATGCTAGAAAACAGTTAATGGCTTGTTAAGTAGTTCTCCTGTCGTAGCTGTTACCTGATTTAACCTTCCTCATGTTAAAAAAAAATAAAAAAGGCAAGAAAACACCTCTTCAGCAAGGTGTTACAAAAGCTTTATTCGTTGTGACAACCTGACACTACTGAGACTGTGAGGAGTGAAAATGTGGCAGAAAGTGTGGCCTAACAGGCCATTACATGCTTTAAGCACTGCAGGAGGAAAACCCTGCAATAGATGACACCAAACACTTACAGAAAAATAATGAAGAATTAAAGTTGATGGAATGCCTAGTTCCATCCAGGAGAGAAGGTCAGTAGAAACATGAAAATCAGTGTTTGGAAAAGATTTAGTACGTTGGGCAGGGAGACAATATTTCCCCTCTATTGGTACAATCAATTTCTTTTGGCTTTTGATATTGGTGGTAGACAAAAGATGAAATCTTCCATTCCTCTGAATGTTCTGGAGCACTTATGGCCAAGCTGTTTCTGTAGCAATTTATAGCTGCTTTGAACTAACATGAGTTACAGGCAGTGAAGAACCACGAACAGAAACTATACACACACTGCACAGCCAGAGACTTCAGTGAATTCTGTTCTGACCCACCTTCAAAATCTGTTATTATTTTCTACATCCAGATAGGTACAGATCACAGCCAGACTGGAGAGGTAAAGCAACATCATGCAGGGGCTAGTAACACCTCTCGCTTTTCTGATGTCCCTGAATGTGCCAACTCAGGTGTTGGACCTTGTGGTTTTACATGTCTCAAGGGAGAATTTCACAATTCTCCACTCCTAGATCAAGGTCTGTTGTTACCCATTCAGTATGACTGAGTTCAGGCACCTCTTGTGCTGCCCTGTGTATAATCTGTTATTTAAGAATGGTCAGAGTGGAGCAGACCAAAGTTCCACCTGGCCTAGTACATTCTCTCTTGCAAAGGCCAGTGGTAGTTATCATGGGAATAGTAAAAACATAAGGAAAGCATGCAATCGCCCTTCACTAAAATACTCATTTGCCTTCTATGACAACACAACTGTTTTCTGTGCCAAAGGTGGTGTGCACCTATCACGTTTCGCTCCCAGGCCCACTGAGCCCAAACACTTCACAGCTATGCCAGCATGCTTTTAGACAGGGAGGGCAATGCTGCCAGCAAGGAAGCAAAGAGGGACAACCTCCTTGCAGCTTCGGCCCCTCCATCTTCTGTGTCTGGAGCAGACGGGCTACGTGCTTGAGGGGAGAATGAGACACAGCTACACCAAGCAGTACCATCCAAAGACAGGAATGGGCTGCACAAGGCTTCACAGAGAAGGCGCAAGACTAATATGATTCATACTGCAATAGCTCTGGTGCCTAATAATATCGATCATACTTGATATCACACACTTCTCCAATTGTTGCACTGTGTTTTGCTAGTTCCCACTCATTACTTCAGAAGTGGCAGAAAATTTCTTAGAATACAAAACATGTAACCAACAGCTTTGCATATGTAGGTCTCATCAGTACGTACTGATTCAAGTGATTTTGATTTAAGGAAAGTATTTCGAGTGCTCTGCCTGATGCATAGGCAGGCTGTGACCTTTTCTTCCCACAGTACTGCCAAGATGTTCTACTGCTGGCTTTTTATTAATCCAAGCCTGCCTTTTGAAAGGATTTTATTCACCTTGGGCCTGAATTGTGGATGTAAAAACTGTGTTGCTGCAAATACACAACTGCTACCAGAAATGCAGTAAACATGTAAGATGTTTATGGCACAGTACTGAGTCCCCAATCACACACAGTTCTGGAGACAAGTTAAGCCAGGGACAGAGCTGAGGTTTCAAACAAGAGAGGAATCACAGAAAAGAATAATAAAGAAGTTGTAGGAGCCTACAAAACATTTAGGGGCAAGAGAGGAAAGAGAAAACACGGACACTGTGTAGCCCACAAGGCCTTGTATGTCAACTTTTGCTCATTCTTGCCTTTGTTATCTTGTATTAACCTCAACACCTTTTAAAGGATTTAAGTCAGAAGACAATGACACAGTTTCTGTGGAACAAGGAGGGCTGGAGGCAGTTGCATACTGTAAAGCTGTGGTGACTTAATGGAAAGTCTCCTGGGGACTAGGTCTTTACCACTCCTGTAATAATCAGTAAACCAGTACGAGTGTGTCTTTGTGTGTTTAATTCAATCCTCGTTTCACAATCTTGCACTCTTATGTAGTCATATTAGCTAAAGTAATCTGGAGATGCAGGTTGCCTTGAATACTGATTTCTAGTTGATGGTACAGGTAGCTAGCATGTTCTTGATCTAAAAATTATTTCTGCCTTGAGAAGCACTTTCTCATTTCATACAGCATTTGTACATCAAGCTACAAGATGCTCCTGAGCAGAAAAACATTGTTTACAAGAGTTGATTCCATGCTTCAGAATACTGATGTAATTCCAACTTGCATTGCAAGACAATGGTCCAGTGATTCATGGGTCGGCTGGTGACAATCTTGTATAAGTGCCGTGTCATTGTTTTATATCTTTAGCCACACTGGGAACCAAATAGTCTTTTCCAAGGAACTAGCTTACTGATTTTTACTTCTCTGCAACGATAAATGGCAATTAGACACCTTGAGAACTCCACAGCCTATTCTTATGCGGAGGAATTACTGGATTGAATGAGCTTTTGGAGGGAAACAACTAAATTATCTCAAAAGGCTGGGCTCTCTGAAGAAAGTCAGTGAAATTAAAGTCCTTACCACCTCCTATTTGCCCTCCTCATGAGGAAAGAGAATAAAAGTGTTATCATACAATGTCTATCACTAGACAATATGGAACGCATTTGAAATTGAGACTTTCCAATAAAAAATAAAATTATCATATATAGAAAACAAGAGAAAAAATTTGCAAGTAATTTCAAATATTGTTTACTAGAACCTTTTGCTATCAGTTTTTAAGCATTTTCCTATCAGAATAACTGGGTACAGTCTTTTACTTTTCCTGACAGTAGCTGGTAATGAACAGGTCTCCGTTTGTTTCACCTTCACACTTTGAAAAATAGCACATGCATACCCAGACTACATGGAGGAGAACATAGATCATGGATTCTGCTATGTCATCTGGATTTCCTATTCATGTGTAAATACAGTACTTCAGATAGGAACACTCTTCACATATGCAAACCAAGCAGGCTGAGCTGTGCACAGTAATGGCTGCTGGAAGAACAAAATTCATACAATAAATTGGAGTGTGGGTTTTAATCCTCCTAAGTCCTGCTACAGTTAAATTTTCAGCACAGTAAATCATCTAAATTGAATTACTGCAGCATTATTTGAAGCCAGAAGTGTTCCTAACTTTCCTGGAGTTTTGATGCAGGCAGAAGGCCTCTGAATGGAGAGCCATTCAAGCCATCGTTGTCCATTTTGTAATTAGAAAGATCTGAGATCAAATAAACTGTATATTTTGTTGCATCTCTTCCATTCACTTGCAAATAATTTGCTATCATACTTTTTTTTTTTACTTTCTTTTTGTAGTTATGGACTGGGATACAAAATATTTTCTATGTTCTTCATGTGAATTTTCCAGCTATTTACTTGAAATGAACTTAATCATTTTGCCAACTACAAAGGAGTGCTGACAGACTCACAAGGACAGAGTTTTATCAAGATGACTAATTGTCCATAATAAACTGCAGGTAAACACGTGTTCATATGCCATCCGTTTCTCTCATAGATGTAATGTGCAAACTTCAAGTCACTCTTACCTGCTTATTGACCAATATCCTACCAATTCAACCTATAAGCCTTCAGAAAGAGACTTTCTTTGGTACCACAGCACCATTTTCAGTTCGATTTTCCTAGATATTCTTGCCAAAGTATTGGTAAAGACTTATCCACTGTTTATGAGAAAAAAACAAACTTGCCTGTGGCACAGAAGTATGCAAATGAGACATGAACTCTAGATTTTCTTCTTTGGTTCTGTTTCTTTTTAAAGCATGGTCCTATCAGCATCATTGTTGCATATTTCTTTAGATCTAATCTTGTTTTACCTATTTGCTTGACAAAGGGGGAAATGGACAAAAAGGTGGAAATAACATTGTTTCTGAAAATTATTGTCCCCATTTTGAAGAAAGCATATATTCCGGCTGCTACTTTTGCCAAAGAGAGAGATCAAGTGCATCATTTAGCTCCTTTACAGTTATCTTTGGTTATGAAAAAAGAACTGTTTTGTTATGTGGCTGTTTTTATTTTCTTTTTGAAATAAGTGTTTGATAACTGTGAAGGTAAGAATTCTGTTATTGCAAAAAAACCCCAAATTAACAGAATTTCTCTTTTCTGACCTCTAGCCTCTCTCAAATGATGTGCAGATAATAACCAAATCTTTGTTTACAAGGTATCTGAAATGGATCATCTTTGCACAAAGATCTCAAAACTGAATCAAATCTGCACCTAAATGAGGTCATGATAGTCTGTAGAAAATTTGATCTCAAATGGATTATCACTTTCCCTTCTCCTACTTAATTTACAGCCGCACATTAAATACTACAATGCATAAAATCTTTTCGGTATGGATTATAATAACCAAGTGAACTGTTTTAGCTTTGATTATCGGTACTGACAAATGCTCTACTACCCACAGTGCACAGCACTCATGTAGGCTGTATTTCTTTTGGGCATTTATGACCTTGTGTGGTTGAAGGTACCTTGCAGCCTTGTGTCTGACTGTAATTAAAGACTTCAGATCAAGTGAAATGACAGAACCTTTGCTATTTGCCATCACTGGAAACCTGCTTGGAAAGGAGCAACAAACTTCAACTTTTCAAACAGAGTAGAGGATGCCCATTCTCATTGCCAAACTCCACCAGTAGAGAAGTCCAAATTTCAAATGTTTCAATTATTTTCTGCTGGCTTTGGTACAAAACTAGGGTAACAGACTTCAACAGGCTGCCCACAGGTAGATTACATTCCTTCATGCAGAACTGTGTAATTTCAATTTATTTCTAATGTTTAACTGTGAAAGTTCATTTTATTTTTAATGTCTCAAGTGCCTTGTTACACTATTCAGGATCATACTGAAAATGAGATGGCCTTTAGGACCAGTAACAGTTTTACGCTTTCCCCTTCCCCTTTTCCCTGCTCTCTGAGTGTTGCTAAATTTTACCCTTTTCATTTTCCTCCCTGCAGCAATTTCCTGTCTGGGTTTCGCACGGAATAATTTTTCCTATTCGTCTCTTTAACAATTAGCCATTAAATGTTCATGTTTTAATTTTAAATAGCATTGCTTCCAAAAGAGACAAATAGTGAACCAGTGCATTCATATTTCAGAACTGTTGTTTCTGATTGGATGCTTTTTGCATATACCATCATAATATCAAAAGTCTGCCTTCAGTTTGTTTTAGGAAAGCTATCTTTCGAACAAGATGAACTAAAAAACACTTAAAGGTTGGGAAGAGGGGAGAACAGAAGCAAAATCTTTGATACAGCAAGATCCAGACCTCTACCAGAGCACCTGACACAGCTGTTTTGGACACCATTAGGCACCTTTCAAGTAAACGGAGCCACTGTCATTACTGAAGTGTTTTGTCCTTTCTCTTTTTGATTTCTTAGATTTTTTTGTTTCTTAGAATTCTTATATTTATATTAATTGTAAAAGAAGCACCAAAGTCACCATCTGGAGGTCCTAATTGCCTTTTAATATACAAAATTAAATCAAAAAATTCTTTCCCAATTTGTTATTGTGCCAAACCTGTTCTTCAGCTCACTTCATCTCTCTCCTTTTCTAATAGATTCCCACCTAAATATTTATAAAGAATAAACAATTCTCCTTACTGTGTCTGGTAGGCTAAACAAGCCAAGCTCTTTCAGGATCTAAACTACGCATCAGGGCCAGCCTGAAGAACAGCAGTGCATTCACCTGGCTCAGCTCACCCATACTTGCTTAGTCCTGCATATTTTCATTAGCACACCAGTGTTCCTGTGCTAATTAGTGCTGCCACTCAGCACAGCTAAGTTAGCTGAACAAAATGCTGACACCATTGCATTGCTTCCAAATTCAGAACTAGCTTTACCATAGCTACTCAGGTCTCTGTACAGTGCTGCGCTGCACAGGGTACACATACTCTTAACATCCTCCTGTAGAGCATGTTATCTTCCCGTGACCACCCAACTAGTCCTTCCTTGTACTTCCTCCAGTTTGGCTTACCTCTCTTCAACACAAGTGACCACAGTTGTACTCTACAGAGGAGTTCTCAGCAGAGCCTTTTACAATGGCATTAGTTCTTTCCTATCTGTGTTGGACATACCATACCTAACATATCTGAAAAATCAAATCTACCTCCTCTCCATTTGCCTAGTACCCATCTTTCAATAAACTGAGCAATATTCCTCAAACCTGAGGCTGTCAATATGGAAGAAAGAAGAGAAAAAAGCCATCCGTTGTCCCATCTTCCACTTCTCTTTCCTTCCCCTCCCACCTCTTATGGAAGTGGTCTCCTTTCCAGCAGTCACATGAATAGCACAGCCTTCAGACTGAGCCACTGGAAACAAAAGAACAAAAGGCAGCTGGGATTAAAAATGGCAGTCCAGCCATGGACACAGTGGCAGCAATCATCTGACTGGTTAGGTGTCAGTTTCTTTCCCATTCCTGTTTCCCCTCACTTGCTGGGATGACAAGACACTGTGGGAACATTCTATATCAACAAAGGTCATGATGTTCTTGAGAGTTTCTGAACAAGAGAAAAATAAGGATGCTATCAGTTGCAACAGAGGACTTTGGCAGAACGCCCAGAGCAAACGAATGAGAAATCATGCACAGCTGAGCTAGCCAATTGAATGTTTAGAATAGGTGCGTGAAACATGTATGTTAACCAATAAGCCTTTGGGTTGGAGCGCGTGGACAGCTTTGTGAGGGTATAAAACACAGCCTTATGATAAATAAAGGGTCTTCGATTTGGATATCGGAGTCCGTGTCGTCAATCTCCTCAAAGACACGGTGCGAGTGGAGGATATGGCTATAGCAGCACCACAGCAAGACTAGACTCATCTTCACAGGAAAGAAGGTACACTTGCTGATGTAGGGGAGGCGCAACTCTGATTCACAGGAAGCCCCAGCAGGGAGCAAGGGTGGAGGATTTGGGGATAGGGTTCAGCCTAGTGAGAACATTTTTGGGTTTACTACAGTTCAGCGTGCAACGAGTTTGGGATACAGAGACCTAGGCTGTACAAATTCTCACAGAGCATGTAGAAAGTATGAAAAGGCTGAGCTAATGTCTTTCTCCTCCTCTGTCATTCTCCAAGCTATAGTTCACTGGTCCCTAAACACATGCCACTGTAGTTTGTTTAAGCACATTCATTAAATTTCTGTTATTCCAGTTTCACACAAATATCTCAGACGGAACGCCTTCCCTATTCTGTTCCACTGGGCACACAATACCTATCTATTAAAATCCATGGTCAGAAACTGGTGTTGCAAAACTAGAGGATAAGGATTCAGAAGAATTTCCTCTTGATGGGAGGAATCACTACCAGAAGAATGAGCTAGAAAAACAATTTTACTCACAAAAAGCTGGCTGAAACACAAGGTTTCAGAAAATCTGATGTTAATGGCACTGGCATGGAAAAAATGTTGCATCAATTACTACAAAAGATTCGAACCTGTGGCCTTCATTCTCCATGTAATTGACCCAGCCACTGATTTCTAGCAGCAGGTTACTAAATTACCCTGAGCTAAAGAATATTTAAAATATATAAATATATAAAATATATAAAAATATATGTGTATATAAACCACATGAGTTCTAAAAGAAGGACTTCATAAAAGGAAAATGACTTTTTTAACAAACTGCACTTTCCCATTAAAAAAAAATTCACACACATACAAAATCCCACCTGATAAGCTTTAACTGCCATTTGAACTCCAGACGAATAAAGGAATCCTAAGACCAAGCTCTGGGCATTTTTTTGAGTACAGTTACTCACTGCTGATCTCTTCCAAACTAAATATGATCAGTAACAACAGTTTCATTTAGTGTTAACAAGAATTATTATGCATATGTGGCATAACCATTTCTAGCATACCATGGCATTTGGCTGAAAGCCTGAGGATATTTTTTGTATTTATAGTGCAGTATGTGAACATTATAATTTTTTTTTTCTATCTTTCACACTGTAAATTATTCAAGCTTTATTTCTTGACCCTGGAAAATATTACTATCCTGGGCTGTCATCCAAGAAGGACTTCTTAAAGGACTAACAAGTTTGGATTAACTCTGTAAAATATGAAGTCACTTGACTATTTCAGAAAGAGAAATAAAACTGAATTCAAATCACTTTAACTTCTCAGTAAACATTTCTCCTGGAAGAAGTGCTGCATGGTCAGCCCAGGAGAACTGAACTCTCGCAGCAAGTGCATCACAGGCACCTAGAGCTGCATATGCCTGCCTTTTATTAGCTTCTTTCAGGAGGAATAGGAAAACACTTCTCCTCATTCTACTGCCCCATTCCGTTTGATCCATTCTGACACTCTGCTACAGCTGCTACCACCACAGGCTTATGATTTCTGTGCTACATTTGCTACAGATATAGGAATACAAAGGTAAATATAAAAAGCCAGAGTAAGAGTCACGGGCAAGTGAGATGCTATGGGTAAAACTTATTTGTTAACATTGGAACCTGTGACAGTTCTTAGAAATCCTGATGAGATAAACTGCAAAAATCAAAGTAATAAAACAACCATCAGATTTTTGCAGATTTTGGCTTTTTTAGTGCACTGAGAGAAGAATCACAGATCTAAATGTCACCATAATACTACTTTGTGTTTTTAAGCATCTTCTTCAACTGCTTGTTCTAGAGCAGCTCATTTCAACAGCAAGTGAAATTATTTCTGCCTGCAGCAAGTAGGATGATGTGCTATGATGCTTCTGAGTACAACTGATCTCTACTGATGTGTACCAGCTGGGGTTCTGGGGCTAGCTCCAACTAAGGACTTAGGTGCCTGAGGCAAGACTTGAACAGAATCGAGGCTCCTAAATCCAAAGCTACAATCCAAAATACCCACAGATATCTGCTGTCCAAGCTTGGAGGCATATTAACTAATTAGCTATCTCCTTGCTTAACCTTAGAGTTTTGTAAGCTCTTAGAATTCTGCTTCCACATGTGTCCTGGAGTCCCCCAGCAAAAGCAGCTCAGTGTTTGGTCAAACCTACGTTATTCCTCCATCCTTGAGTATCTTACTGTGGTAGCAGTTCCAGAGCATGCCAACATACTGCAACTCCTCCTTTCACAAAAGACAGCAGTAACATCTTTTTAAAATACAGATGAAAGAGGCCATGTCTGCCTTCTATATAACATCCATGTAGTTAAAATACTTGCCCAGGTAGTGGGAGATTTTTATTCATTTCTCAGTGGGTGGGAGAGTTTGCCAGCTGCCATGCTGCTCCTGTCAAAGCTGTGATACTACAAATGGTAATTCAAGGTTCATATAATAAAAAAAAAAAAGTGCAGGTTTGAGTATTATGCTTTATCCTAATGATACAGATGGTTTTTTTGCAAGACACATGTCTTTGATAACAAGCCACTGTCCGACATCTACTAACATGAAAAAGGATCCTTTGGGATGAAAAGTGTTATGCAAATGTAAATACTCTTTTGTATTATTGATTTAATATGAGTTGCACTCTTAAAAATAAGAACAGGTTAGGACCCAGATTGGTAACCATCAGAAAACTCTCTCTGGACCCTAGTAAGGGAATTCTTCAGAAAGGCAATGAAACTGCTGAACAAGAATAAGGCCTTTGAATTGAAACCCCAGGGTACAAAACACAGGGCTCCCATGCTGAGAAAAGCAGAAATGGCAGAACATGCTCTGCACAGAATAAACCAAACCAGATCCAGAAGAATGGCAGACTCAGTTTTACAGCCTCGACATCACCAAATACAGTCAGTAGCAGCAAATTACATCTTTGTCTCCCCCAGTGATGTGTTCAATTACTGAGACAGGAGTTTCATGCAAAGTGAACACCACAGTAAGTAATTAATTGTAGTGCAGATACTTTGAAATGAGAGCTGTGTTATGTTCTAGCTGTCACGAACTGTTTGGCAAAAATTAGAAGATTTCACACATCAACTTTTGTTGAACACAGAGTTTCTTTATATTTTCCAAATGAAACTTGGACAGAAGCAAGATGTGCTACAAATCTTACAAGGGCTTTACTCAGACTTTTATACCAGCTTTATAGGTGCATTAGACAACTCTGTATAAACATCAGGTTATTAGTCAAGCTGGGTTTTGGTGGCAACTGTATCTAGGCTGTTTGTCAGGGATAGACAGCCCTCTGCTCCCGGTTCACCTTCCCTTGCAGAGCAACCCTCTCTTGCTGCTCCCTGTCATTTCCCTCCAACAGAAAACTCACATTTATGAGGCAACGATGGTAAAATATCTATTCTTTATCATATTTACACTGCTGCTTTTCACATTTTTACATTCTTATCTTCTAATATTTGTTATTTAAGTATTTTTCCTTCTGTGCAAGCCTCTTTGTCTTTCCTCTTATATTTTATCATGAGGTCAGGGTTTTTTTCCCCTCTTTAACAGTGGTTTCCTATCTTTCCTTCTCTTCTTTCTTCATTTGCTGGTTTTTTGAGCCTTTTTACACAGGATTCACCTTTCTTACAGCATTCTTTCCAACTTTCTCTTTGTCTGACGCTCTTAATATTCTTCATTCTATACAACATTTTTAGTCTCTCCTTTTTTCTCAGGCCTCATTTTCTGTTCACACCACCTGCATGCCTATGTGTACCTGCCCTTTCATGTCCATTTGCCTTCTCATTATTGATGACTGTACTAGGTCTGGCTGTGATGGAGTTAACTTTTTTTACAGACACCCATATGGTGCTGTGTTTTGGATTTGGGACTACAACAGAATTCACAACTCACCAATGCTTTAGCTATTGCTGAACAGTGCTACATCAAGACTTTCTCTTTTTCCCACTCTGCTCCTTGCAGTAGCCTGGGGTGGACAAGAAGCTGGGAGGGGACACAGCTGACACAAACTGACCAAAGAAATATTCCGTGCCTTAGAATGTTATGCTCAGCAATAACAACTGAGAGGAAGGGGTTTCGGGTAGGCAGGCATTGCTCAGAGACTGACCAGGCATCGGTCTAGCTGTGGAAGGTGCTGAGCGATTTTCTGTGCATCACTTGTTTTCTTTTGGTTTTCTTTCTCTTTCCTTCACTTATTAAACTACCTCTATCTTTATGCATGAGTTTTCTCTCTTTTTCTCTTCTTATTCTGTCTCCTGCCCTTCTGTATGGGGGGAGTGAGAAAGCAGCTGTGTGGTGCTTAGCTGCTGGCTGGGGTCAACCCACCATAACAACTCCACATATGTAATTTTTTATACCTTACTCAGAATCCCAGCTTCTGAAGGTAAATCATTATTTTAGAATTTCAACTTTCATATTAAAAGAAGAAAAAAGGAAAGAAGTGATAAGGTTCTTGCCCATGATGTTACAGAAAAAAACTTGAGAATTTGTTCTGCTTTTAAGAACTAATGAATGAAGGTCTACTTACAATATTTTAATGTTTGGCGTTAGCAGTACTACCCACCTAATTCGAACTTCTGTGCCTATTTGCAGTCTCCTTTCTTCCATACCTGAAACACATCTATGAAGTCTCACACATGCTGACATATGTTTATACTGCAATTAAAGGAAGAACCTGTTCTGCCTGCAATATATGAGTCTCATTCTGGAGATCCCTGCTGGCTTTGCAACAGCAGCACCTGAGGTAGCCAGAAGCAGTTTTAATCCTTGTCATTGTACTGCTGCTGTTGCTAATGACTTCTGGCTGCTACTGTAAAGAATAGTGCCTCCTGCGGGGGATTCTTCAAGATGGATGAGGAGTGCTCTGGAGTCTTGTGGGAGGGTGGGTAGATCAGCAGTAGGAAATAGGCCTCCGATCTTTCTAATTACAGCACACAGATGTTCCTGAGGTAGTCCATGCAGCTACTCTTTTCATTGCCTGTCTGTAACAGATAATGAACACAGGAAAGTTGATCTGCTGGAACTTTCTGTTCAATTTCTGTCACAGACATGAGAAAAACAAGAAATCTGAAGCCCATTTTAGGGATCAATCCATGAGGTAAGTCTATTGCTGCCTGGTCTCTGTCAAATGAGTTTGACTCACACTGTTTCAGACATATACAGGGAAACGGCAGAAGATGGGTCTAAGTCACATTTGCCTAGTTGCATTCCTAAATTACGTGATCCAGATTGGTGAGGTTTGGGATTCCAAAGAACAAAATGATAAAAGAAATTATACTTGTCTTTACTGAGCCATTGTCCCACCATGGTCTTCTAGCAGAAGGTCCTCCTTCTCTGTTAGAAGTACTGCACATGACGTGTAAAAAGAGCTTCTGACTAGTCATAGTAACTAAAAATCAGCAAAAGTATTGTGGCAGCTTCAGTACCTTCCTATTCTTCTCTGCAAACGAGCAACACCTCTCTGTGATTTCAAGTGTTTACACTACTATCTGCACTACTTTCCACTAAGAGCTGCAATTTAGCGGTACTGTCTTACCAGTCTTTCCCAATTTAGTACAAATGCAGTTAATTTCAATTATAGGTACAGGAATATCTCCAATTTCATGCAGTTGCTAAGCTGTTTAGATTCCTTTAGGATGAAAATTTATGGGGTGCAAGTGCTGCTTGTTAGCAATCACAAATTGCACAGATCCCACAGAAAAAAGAGAGATATTTTACAGTACTTCATAAGCTCACACTCTCCCAATTTTTCACCTAATTACATAATTATTCTCTCATTGATACAAGCTTTGCACAAAGAGTACTGAACAGGGCCACAGAAAGGTGATACCATTTAATAACTAACAGTAATTGTCACTTCACAATTATATTAAATTTTAGTTGCTGCTACCAGCTTGTTAAAGTGCCAATTACATATGTCCTTTTTCATGTATTAAGAAAAAAGTCATGCATTTACTGCTTTTATAATTCCTAAGTTAATTCTGCAGCAACTTGAGGTATATCTTCAGTACTCTGCAGCCATGCTGAGGTCTTTGAAGAGTCCAGTGAATGGGAAATTAACATACCAGAACGGCCTCATTAGAACCAAATAAAATGCTCACTCAGAACACTTTAATCTCAACTATCTAGAAATATTCAGGGAAAGCACATATGAAGTGACACCACAGCTTCAGAGTGCAAACCAGTAGTCAACATGTGATGTTTTTGTTACATGTCGTCCCATTGTGGAAGGAGAGAGGAGACAGACAACTTTTTACAGGAATGCTGTTCTTTCTGTTTGGTTATGATGTGAAGGCTCCTCTATTGTCACTGAGCTGAGGATGATGGTGCCAGCAGAGGGGTATGCAGACACCTGTATATGTTTGCATACTGCAACTGCCTCCTGCAAAACTCAGAGTAGAAGAGTTTATCCTGAACACATCATCTGATATGGGGAACACTATAAGTAAGTAAACAATGGCAGTCCAAGTTCCCATACTTTGACTACAGGATTATATATACTTCTGTTATGACTGAAGTCCTCAGAAAGTAAGAGTCCTCCTACCATTCCCAGATAAAGAAGAATCTCTTTTAAATTAACTACAACAGACTTCTAATATTGAAGATCAGGTTTCTATTTATTTCCACTATTCCTCATTGTGATCATGCACTGTAAAGCTATTACATACCAAGACACACTAATGTGTTTCATATTTTGGTTGTTAGATGGATTAACGCCCATGTCTCTCCGAAGTTTCCAGGCCAGAGGGGTATGGCTTTTTCTTAAAAAAGGTAAGGTACAGGAAGGGAAAGTAAAAGATAAAGATTTCCTTCCAGTCTTTCTAGACTCCAAACTCCAGGCAGAAACCCTTGATTTCAATACAGTATAACAAAAAGTAAAAGTCATTGGCAAAACCCTCTTGAAAAGAATATAAGAGAGTAGTTGAGGGTTAGAGAAGGAGGAGAGAGTCTCAAAGGAAAATTTTGCTAAGAAGAAAACTGAGTAAAATTTTATTGCATTAAAAAGACATTGGGGAAAAAAACAGTGATGTACTTAGCAATTGTGACATAGCTGCAAGTTTCTCTGAGCTCTTTAAATTTCTCCTTTGTTTTTAACACAGTGCAGAAAACACTGATACTCTAAGACAATCCAAAGCTCAGCAAATTGCTCCATGTGATTTCTACCTTATGTTTAATTCATCTTTTATTTTTGCCCCATATTCTGCTGATGTTCTGTAAATTCTATTATTCTTTTTTCACATGGTCCTAACTAGCAAGTTCTAACAAAAGTAGCCAAAAGAAACACATTTCTGTATATTTCACTTTCTCTCTATTTTCCTCCATTTTTTCATATTTCAATTTCAATCCTTTTCCTTTTTTCAAGTATTCAGTGCAGGTAAAACCAAAGTAACAAAGAGATTGCTGAGGGTTAAACAAAGATAAGAGAGGAGAAGTAGGATTAATGGAAAAGATTAAGAAAGAAGATTTAGGTCAAACATTAAGGAAAATTATTGGCAGTGAAAGCTACTGAACTGTGAAATATTGTCCTATGGAAAGCGTCTGAACTTCCACTTTAAACCATTCTTATAATACTCTAGGGAACAAGGCAGCACCAGCGTCCAGAAGGTGCTTCTCGGTCTTCTCTGCTCACAGCCCAGACAGAAACACCATCAGATCTTGCCTTGCTTTGACATTTTGGTACATTCCTTTTTTCCATGTTTTGGAATTACAGAACTAACCACAGAAATAAAACTTAGAATATGTTTACCAGAATTTCTCTGAGTTTGTACAAGTCTCAGGGTTTTAGTTCTGATTTGAGTAGGCAAAAATATCCAGGTCAGTTCTACTTAGTCTAAGAAAATTCACTCATTCTCAATGAAAATTATTTTTCTTATACAAAAGTATTACAGAGTTACAGTAATTTCCAAGGTAGTTTTTCCAAGGTAGTTTTTCATCTCTGTGACTAAAGTCACTAGCGACTACTGACAGATATCATTGGTGCTGTTTACCAGTGCATTGTGGACAGCTTATTTTACACAAAATAAAGCAAGATTTCACTGAAACACACTGAAAAACACCATGAAATTTTTAAGACATATATCCCAAAGACTATTTTTTTAAAACAAGCCTACAATTTTAAAAAATCACGATTAAAATTACTGCTTTGTGCACATTTTTAAGCAAACTTCAGTTTCAGGAATCTTCAGGACCTCTGTTTGGTATCATCCATTCCCTTTGCTTTGGAAAGTTTAGACACTCGAGGTCATTTACTTGCAGACTGTATCACTATTATTGTTATTTGTTGTTTTAGTAAGATCAAGAAGCTAATATTCAGATCACGAAGAGTTAAGACTTCATGAAGACTCACCAATTTATTCACTGGATGCGACATTCTACCTAGATCCTTGGACTCCTCCTGGAGAATGCTGATCACAGGTCCTGTCTTGCTCATTTCCATCACTGTACATTTTCTGACTGCGTGACAAAAAAAATATCTGATTATTTCTCTGTTACAATGCTCCTCAACATTTTTCCTGGGATTTCTATGAAGAATAATTTGCCCAACAGCAAAGTTGTCTGTAGTCTATTAAATCCAGTAATAATCAGTAAGAATCATTATTACCATGGCGTTCAGAGGCTGCACACAGCCTCTGTGAGCAGTGTGCCATTGATGTTTACTGTACAATGATAATCTTCTGTGGGTTACTGTACAGTCATAACTTCTAAGATCAAATGCAACAAACCTTCAAGAACAGCACCATTAACAATAGCATATCCTCAAGTGAACTTGCAATGGAGAATATGCTTCTAAAGTTAAACGACTGACATGGGGTCTTTTTTTGAGTAGAGATCTGTCTTAGATAAAAAGATCTGGGTGTGCTACAGTTGTACTTATGTGCTTTCCAAGATTTTCAAACATCAGAGTAATTTGAAAGAGCAGATCATTTATCCACCAAAGTCTATCAGGAGGAGACATCACTTATCAATACATAACAATTTCCTCAAGCAGAAACCACGTCAAATCCCTACAAATTTCTGTTCTTGATGGTGATTTCCCAAGACTTTCATCTGCTCAAGTGCAATGGAGCTGTTGAAGGCAGTCACTAGGTGGCAATCTTTCAGCTACTGAAGAAGGCATTGAATTCATCTCTCAAAATCTGCTGGCAAGACCCTTACTTGTTGCAATAGCAGGTTGACTTTTTTATAGTATCTGCCCACTTCCATGACACTCAAATAAAATATAATACAAACAGACACAAAACCACTTACAAAGCTGATTCTTTCTGTCATGTCCCTAACTTTGGAAAAATAATTTTCTAATAGTTTGTCAAGTTTGATTGTTTCAAAATTTACATTCCTGCTTAAATAATTTTCCTTTGTTCAGGTTGCACGATCTAGTCAGTAGCTTTTTTCAATGTAACAGGAAATTTCTTGGGTGGTGTGAGTAGGGCCCATGCCATTATAATATTGAGTATAGGGTATGATAACAAGCACAGAAGGATAAACAGAACAGTAAGATCCTAGTGAACACTTACCTGCAGTCACTGCTGCAGTCAAGTGAAGACATTCTCCACTTGATCTTAGGTAAGTTGGCTGGAGCACTGGTAACAGTCTAGTTTTGATGTCATACATCTACATGGTGACTACAAAAACTACAAAAGGTATGTGGAAAATATTTGAGTCATCAGAACCACTCTGAACGCTATGTTGCCATAAACACTCTGGCAGCAGAGCTGCAACTGCTAAGACTGCCAACTCTTATGTAGCCACTGTAGTAGATGTAGCTTTAGAAGAGTGCATATGCACTATTAAACATATTCAGTGCTGTTAACAGGGTCAGAGTTGGTCCCTTCAGATATTTTAGATTATGTGGGCTGCTAAAATTATTATGAACACCATCACTGAGTGCCAATAAACATATACAGAGTAAAATCTCACCAAGCTTTCAAGCCAGCCAGCTCTTCAATTAATCTACAATAGGCTTGTCCATTGCATAATTTGAATAAAATAAGCAATTCGGTATGTACTATAACTGTTGACTATTGTGTCTTGAGATACTCTAATCCACTTTTACAAAACAAAATATTTAGGTTTTAATTTTACCGTGGCCCCTCTTTGACTAGAATAAACTATAGAATTTCTGCTTCTCCGGAGCTTCTAGCACACAGTGCTTTTGTACTATTCCTTTTGTCAAAGGGCAGTTGCTTGACTTAATCTGTTGGAAGATCTATTATTATTTTAATGATAAGGATATTACACTGGCTAATCCCCTTGCCACAGCGATACAGAAAGTGGGTTTTGGTGCTTTAATACAATTACCACTATTGTTGACATCAATGGGAGTTGCAATTTTGCAGATGAAAAACTTCATATACTATAACATGCAGAAGTAAAATTGGGGTGGCTAATCAGTGTGTTTATAAACCCATTCAAAGTAAGAATAATGGTGAACAGAGGGATTCTCTTCTGTCTCCTGGTAGACAGAATAATAGGCCTTCATGGCTCTAGGGGCTGGTTACTAAAACTGATCAGAGGTACATAGTTAACTACTTCTTGATAATGATCTCTTCTGAACCTTTCTCTTTCTCAGAGTAGAGATTTAATCCAGAGGGTAATGTTTGTTCTACCTGATATTAATTAGAGAAGCAGCAATTTGTAGCAGCAAATATCTATGTTCTTCTGTCTCTCTCAGAACCAAGGAGAAGAATTAAACAAACTTTCCTATAGTAATAAAACTTTCCAGTAGTCTTTAGCATAGTGTTATTCAGCATTATTCAGTAGAAAAACGTTACCTTTAGGATCTATTCTTCTATTTCTTTTCCATCTGCATACTCCTTTCCATGTCCCCCCTTCTACCGTCAGGCCTCAGTCCTGTGATCTGTCTCTCATTTTTTCTGCTATTTATTTCCCTTATTTTCCATCACTTAAATGAGACAAGGTCTCTGTGGGGAAAAAAAAAATTACACAATCATGTCATTGAAATCTATGCTTGATGTCTATATCATAATGTATACACTCTCACGCTAAATCAAGCTTTGCTATAGAACATGAACTGTCAAGATTCCTAACATTTGAAGATTTGACTTTGAAACTGTAAGGTAATATTAACATTATTTTTTAAAAATTAGTACTGAAGACTCAGAATGATACATGTATATAAAAGTAGAGCGAGATGTAATCCATTTGTCAAAAAAAGGAACAAGAGATTCACAGTTTTCCATCACTATTAGAGCTAGTTTTCAGGTTTCGAAACAGAACACTGTGCCACTTGACAATGTGTTTACATGCAAAATATTACGCTTTCAATGACCAGAGCTAAAAATCTCCCTTTTAGTGAACAGACATGTTCTGAATATGCCATGTGGGCTATTTAAAGACTTAAAGTGTACAATATCTGGACTATGAACCCAAGAATTTGATATCTCTAATTCACATCATAAATTTTGTGAGCATGCATGAATATCTAAAATGGTGTCATTCTGCTCTTAACTGAGGTTTCTTTGAGCTAGTGCCCTATAAACATTTAAAAACAAACAGGAACTTACTTTCTGTGCAGTCTGTCCTACATCCTTCCTTGCATTGTGCTTAGTTCTTTCGGAAAATTCTTGCCAGGAATTTTCACCTGCCTACTAAATCTGAAAAACAGCATTTCAGATTCTGTCCTCTGTATATAACTCGCTTCAAAGGCAGAGCCAAGGAACTGCTTCTCTGGATGATTCTTTCATCACTTACACAAAGGCATTTCAGGTTTCTCAGCCAGCATTCTGAATGGTCACTTAGAAAGAAGCCTTTGCCTTGCTACAATCCAGTCATCATATGCTCAGATGAAAGAAAGCTGTCAAAAGCCAATTCACCTTCTAACAGTCAATACCTGAAATAAGGTCAGTGACTCAGAAAAATAAGACATTTCTTGTTGCATCCAAGAAACTGAAGTGTGCCTTCCTTGTCAATCGGTCTCTCTTGATAGTTTTAATGCTTAGTCCAACCGTTTCTTACAATCTTGTTACCTCCTTTGCAAGCAAAATGCCAGAGAAGGCAGTTTCAGACATTAGGATAGTTTTCTCCAAAGATGCAGTCATAGTCCTGACTGTCTATACAGTTCCATTGCAAAAGGTTTCTAATAACACAGTGATGCCTACATGAAGTCTTTTAAGGCCTATCATTATATTTCATTATTATCTCAAAGGTAGTGTTAGATCCCCAACTAAAGTAATAGATATATTACCTTACAAAGACATAGCAAGAGAAAACCTAGCTCAAAACATCTTACTTGCTAAAATAAACCGGTTTAAAGTGTAATATTTCTATGAGTTCTTGGAATATTTTCTGGATGGTTTCAAATGATCTAAGACAGGAGCGTAATTGCCCAAGGGAAGATTGCTGACACAACGTGATACAACGTTCCTTTTCAGGTACTTGGTAATACAGCCATCACAGTTCCAAGGACTAAAGTTGTAAGGTGGTAGAATCTATGAAAACTAGCACCCAATAGATTGCCACATTTCCTACTCAGCATGCAACTCATATTGAAGGATTAGTAAGACTGGTAGAATATGATAGGATGTGAGTTCGGTAGTGTAAACTATATCAGTAGAAGACAAAAGTGAATAAATGCTCTTTCCCCAAAGTGTAGCCAACAGGGAATTAATCAACTTACAAAGGGATTAAATTTTCTAAACTTATTACTGTGCCACACCATATCCCATTTAGCACAACTAAAGAGCAGCTAACTCTAAGGCAGCAGGTGTTCACACCACTATTCCAAACTGTGAGAAAAGACAGTTCTGGCTACAAACTGCATCAAATTCCACTGTGATTACCAAGGGACACACAGCATGCTTCAAGTGAAGTTTTCAAAGAGCTGCAACATTTAGCAAAGAAGAGTTCTTGGTTATTAAAATCTTAACAAGAAAAATCAACACAGTACATTGTATAGTATTCTTATCTCTTTTCCAACAGTCAATTTTCATTGAATCATAAGTAAGTTAAGACTAAACAGATAAAAAGAGACATACATAAGTCTGTTTTTTCATTCCACGTCAAATACTTTATCAACAAATAGTTGCTGTATGATGGATGCTGTAGATGTACACACAAGCTCTTTTTAGAGTACGTACATGGCTCTTGAAAAATCCAGAGAATCTGCTAAATTATAGGCAACCAGCAACCCATCTCTTTCTCATGTTAGAACTGGAGTGCATGTCTACAGAGATCAGCTTTTTTCTCTATGCTATTCTCCGTTTCTGTGACAGGCTGTAACCTAGACCAGAGACAAGCATATGTAAAAAACGCAGTCAATAGTAGGAAAAAAATGTTTCCATCCTTCAAATATTGCATTAATTTCTTAGCTTCCTCATTTGTGAAGTTCGGTGCAGCAAAAACATCCAACAGAAAGTGAGGTTTTTTTGTAGAGATATCTCAAAAATAGTGATCTTGGCTAAGCTGTTTAAAAGGCCTGCATCATGAGAGACCTCAGGCTCATGGTTCCTTCATTTTCTGGATTAGGAATTGGGCTGGATCATGCTCTTTCAGGCCTCTACAGAAACCGGGATGCATATAGGACTGATGCATGGCGCTCTCAGGGACCTGACTACACCAGAGACTCTAATGGCCCAGACCAACCACATCTGAGGCTCTTGCCATGCGAACTCCACCCATTGGCCTAGGAGCTGAATTTAAGCTCTGGCCTTGGCTTTGGCCCCTGTCTGAGCAATGCTGCAGGTATGCAGTGCCTCGTGTTGTAGCTTCTTGCCTTGACTCTACAGACTGGAGATCACTGGACTGTAAGCTGGCCAGCTGACCTGGTCTGCTCTTCTTCCTTTGGCATGGTGGACATGCGGCCTGCCTCCCTTGCTGTTACCCTGGGCTTCTGGATTTCCTTGCCTTGCCTTCTAGCTTGCCTGCTCCTGCTGCTCCCTGACAAGCTGTCTCACACCAAAATGGATGTGTGCTGCAGCTGTGATAGAAAGAAATGCTAGCTTTTTCCCCTTTCAGTGCTTGGTCTCTTTGTTGAAAAACACGCCTGTTTCATGTTAATATCTGAGTGTAAATGGATTAATTTAACATCACACAAAAAGTAAAAATGGACATTTAAGGCTCAGTGATTCTCAAGAACAGGGAAGAAAGGGAAGTTGCACAGGATAGAACACAGCGACACAATTAGCATTTTCAATCCAAAATGAACTGGAAAAAGAAGCTGTCTTACTTCTGTGCCTGTAGAAGGTGAGGATTATTTAACAGTGTCTTATTTAACACCAGAATTTAATGGTTTCTGGAAGCCACACATGTTCTGCTTTAGCTGTCAATACCAGAAAACAAAATGCATGTCACTAATTGTGCAACAATACACCTAACAATGTAATCAGTCTTGTGCTGCAAAAAGTATTTTTGCTGTAAACCATCATGAAACCATGAAAGTGATATGTAAAGATTTATCATAACATTCACTTGATACAGGTTGAAGTCGCTAAGTCTCAAAATTTTTTTTGTTTTTCTGACCCGTTCAGTTGCTTTCAGATTACAATGGTATCTGCTTATGTGAATACCAAAGAAAACAATTTTCTTTTCTTAAGCCTATTCACTAGAGCCTACCATTTCAAGCTTTGCTAAGTAGTTTGTATCCTATTTCTTATTCTTCCACTGGTAAAAGCAGTTGGCATTTTTCTAGCAATGGTTGGGTAATTCAAAGGTAGAAAGCAGCACATACTCATTGAAATGAATATACAAAACTAAATTTCAGGAACAATTTTGTTGGTTTTCTCATATGTAGCATGAAAACGGCCTTAAAATTTTCATTCCTAAAAATTCATTTTTAAAACACTGAATACAATGTAGTACTCAACAGACTTTTGTCAGATGCTGTTGAATTGTAGTTCAATAGCCTTTCTCCATTTGTATATGTATGTTCACTGCATGAAGTTAAATAGTAACAAGAAAAGAGATTTCTGTTTGTTTCAATTTTACTTTACCAGAAGTTCACTCCTGTTTTTTTTTCACTTTTGAGGCACAAATTGTCTTCTGTTGTAATAAAAAGTTCATGCTCTTTACAAAAAAAAAAATCTGTATCTTCTGCCAAAACTGAATGAATGAAGCTACATTAAGAATTATTTTTCTCATTAAATTTCCTTTACTGGTGTAATGTGATAGATATACCTAACATATTGCTGAAATAAGTAAAAAAAAAATCATGTACTCATATTCAGATAACATTCTCCAGTGCTAAAATACCTTTTATACTACCTTGCATACCTCCCCTGAGTAACCTGCATTAGAAGCCACACTGGAATGAAGGCAGGTCTTTTCCCGATTGAAAGTTAAAGCAAGCATTCTGTAAACCCCAATTCAATCAGCATTTAGTTCTGTTTCAGAGAGGAGTGTCAATAACTCATGTATCTTATGTGCGTGCATCATGGAAAACAAAATCCACATAGCTGTGTCATTCAGAATTCTTCACTTAAACGTGGATTTTCTGTGACTCTGTAGTTATAATCCCCCCAAGAAGTGCTGTAGCTTTTCAGGCCGGAAGACTTGCAATAATCTTACTAGACTTTGCCTATAGCATGGACCACTGAATTTTATGAACTCATTCCTTCATAAAACTTCTATCCTCCATCAGAGTTGGATGTACCTTCTATGAACAGATCTTCTCTTTATTTAAAGAATTCAAGGAGATGAATTTAGCACATTCATAAAGAAGTTGTTCCAGCAGTTAATGAACCTCTTTAGTAAAAATTTGGGTCTAATTTCTGTCCTCAGTATAGCTTTATCTGGTACACTGAAGAGCCCTCTTACTCTAAGATCATACATATACAACACAGGCAAGTCACTTCTAATGCATTCATTTTCTTTTATCACTGTTTTTGATATTAACAGAACCCTACTTATGTTGGATATTCCACTGTAGAATCATAGAATCATAGAAAGTTTTGGGTTGGAAGGGACCCCTACAGGTCATCTAGTCCAACCCCCCCGCAGCGAGCAGGGACACCGCTAACTAGATCAGGTTGCTCAGAGC